>Ga0308165_1001991_pt1 | contig 26310 bp, 21 predicted proteins | sample PhyWR2_FD_201032 | JGI IMG/M metagenome (GOLD analysis project Ga0308165, IMG submission 201032) | Phyllosphere microbial communities from UC Gill Tract Community Farm, Albany, California, United States - DLSLW.R2 | ecosystem: Host-associated > Plants > Phyllosphere > Unclassified | place: USA... | reverse complement strand
TCACGGTGCTTCATGCTCATGAACTCGGCGCGAACCAGACGTGCCAGCGGCGGCCACGACACCAGCGCAATCGCAGAGATCACCGTGCCAATGCTGGGCGTCAGAATCGCCACCAGCACCACGGCCAGGAAGAAACTGGGAATGGTCTGGAACAACTCGATCACGCCACCCACCACTTGGTCGACTTTGCCGCCGTAGAAGCCGGCAATCGCACCCAGCGTGATGCCGACGATGACCGACACCGCCGTGGATACCGCCGCCAGCATCAAGGTGATGCGTGCGCCGTGCGCAATACCGCTGGCAATGTCACGGCCCAGCGTGTCGGTGCCCAGCAAGGCACCCTCTTCCATCGGCGGCAGATACGGAGCGTTGATGGTGTCCCAGGGGCTCTCGGGGTAGATCCAGCTGGCAATCAAGGCCAGCAAGATCACGAGTCCGATGACCACCAGGCCCACCAGCCCGCCCTTGTTGCGGCGGAACGCATGGAAAAAATTCATCATTTGAGTTCGATCCTGGGGTCGGCCACCGTGTACAGAATGTCGGTGATCAGGTTGACCACCACAACGATCACGGACGCCATGAAGAACACGCCCAGCAGCACGCTGTAGTCGCGCTGAACCAGCGCATCGAAAGCCAGTCGGCCGATGCCGGGCCAGGCGAACACGGTTTCCACCAACAGCGACCCGCCGATCAAATGACCGGCCTGGATACCCGCATAGGTGATCACCGGCAGCAAGGCATTGCGCAAAACGTGGCGCACGATCACCGTGCGTTCGGACAAGCCCTTGGCGCGTGCGGTCTTCACGAAATCCAGCTGACGAATTTCGAGAATCGACGCACGCGTCAGCCGCGCATACACGGCCATGTAGAACATGCCCAGCGTGATGGCAGGCAGGACCAGGTGGACGGCAATGTCGAAGAAACGATTGATGCCCGTCAGCCCCGCGCCCACGCTTTCATAGCCGAAGGCAGGCAACCATTCCAGCTGCACCGAGAACACCAGCACCAGCATCAGCCCCACCCAGAACAGCGGTGTGGCGTAGGCCAGCATGGCGAGCGTGGTGATGACGGTGTCGCCCCACTTGCCCACCCGCAAGGCAGCCTGGGTACCCAGCCCCACCCCCGCCAACAACGCGAAGGCAAAGGACGTCAACGTCAACACCAGCGTGGCCGGCAGGTGTTCAAGAATCAGCGTGGACACGGGCAATTGCTGCCGATGCGAATACCCCAGGTTGAAGGTGGCGATCTCCTTCAGGTAGGTCATCAGTTGCACCGGAATCGGCTTGTCCAGCCCGAAGTCCTGGCGCAGTTGTTCGACATATGCGGCGTCGGCTGCTCCCGACTGCCCCGCCAGGATCTGCGCGGGGTCGCCGGGTGCGGCGCGCACCAGGAAGAAGTTGAAGAGCGCAATCACCAACAGCACCAGAATGCTCTTGACGACGCGCCTTCCCAGGAAAGCGCCGATCTTCTTCATTCCTTGGACAGCCACGCTTCGCTATACGAACCGACCGCGCCCAGGCCCGTCGTGATCGCGTTGTGCACGCGCTTGTTCAACAGCGTGGAATAGTTGGTGTCGGCAAGCCACAGCAGCGGCACGTCTTCCACCAGAATGTTCTGCACTTCCGAATACAGCTTCTGGCGCTCGGCATCCGTGGGGGCAGCCGCAGCCGCATTGAACAGCTCGTCCACCTTCGGGTTGTTGTACTGCGAGGTATTGCTGAACATCACGCCCTTGTTGATGTTCGTGCTCAGGTAAGTGCGCGACACGCCAATGGCCGGGTCGCCATACTGGAAGACGCCGTTGCCCGCCATGTCGAAGTCCCAGGCACCCACGCGCGACACCCAGCCGCCCACGTCCGTGCTTTCCAGGTTCATCACGATGCCGACCTTGGACAGGTTCTGCTTGATGTATTCGGCAATGCGACGCGGCGTCTCGCCATACGGCAGCGGGATCATGCTGACAGTTGCGCGCACACCCTTGCTGTCTGGCTTCAGGCCCATCTCGTCGAGCAGCGCAATCGCCTTCTTCGGATCGAAGGGGTACTTCTTCACGTTCGCGTCATAGAAACGCGTGTTGTGATGGATCGGGCCGGTGGCGACCACGCCGGTGCCGAACATGATCTTGTCGGCGATGAACTGGCGGTTGATCGCGTACATCAAGGCCTGGCGGAAACGCTTGTCCGAGAACGGCATCTTGCCGCCGTTCAGCTCGATCCACTGCATCGTCGACCAGTACTCGTAGCCCTTGTTGGTCTGCTCGATGTGGGCAAGCTTGGCCACGCGCGGAATGTCCGCCGGCTCCAGATCCTGCAGCCATGCCTGCATCACCGTGCCCTGCTCGATCGCCAGGCGACGCGACGCGGCATCGGGAATCACGCGGAAGGTGATGCCGTCCAGGTAGGGACGGTTCGGCTGCCAGTAATTCTCGTTCTTCACGAGCTCGATGTAGGAGCCACGCTCCCACTTCTTGAACTTGAACGGACCCGTGCCGATCGGCGTGGCGTTCGCCGGGTTCTGCGCGATGGGGGTGTCGATGTCATACAAGTGCTTCGGCAAAATCGCGCCGCCACCGATGTCGAAGGCGCCCAGGAAAGCCGCGTACGGCTTTTTCAGCTTGAACACCACCGTGTTGGCATCAGGCGCCGTCAGCGATTCCACATTGGCCATCAGGCCACGCGTGCGCGGCGTCTTCGACAACACCTTGTCATAAGAAAACACCACGTCGGCCGACGAGAACGGCTTGCCGTCATGCCAGGTAACGCCCGTCTGCAGGTGGAAGGTATAGGTCAGCTTGTCGTCCGACACGTCCCAGGACTTGGCCAGGCTCGGCAGCGGCTTCAATTCGAAGCTATAGGTCAGCAGGCTTTCATAGATCTTGCCGCCCACCATCTGGGTGTTGGCGACCTGCTGCAAGGCCAGGTTCAGGCTGGGCGGTTCGGGGTGCAGGATGGCGGTGAGCACACCACCGACTTGCGGCGGCGGCCTCACCGCCTGCGACACGGGCGACACGGCGAGTGCCGCGACAAGGAAAGAACTCTTCAGGACAACCCGGCGCGTCTGGCTAAATAGCTTCATCTTGGTATTCCGTTTTATGAATGGACAGAGGGTGGAACCAGCGCTGGCGCTCAGGCGCGCCTGGCTTCCACGCCGCACCACTCGACCATGAACAAGGCGTAGGCCTTGGCCACGCGAACCATGGATTCGACGCTGACCGACTCGTTGAAGCCGTGCACATTGCGTGCGATCGGGCCGTAGCAGGTGACTGGCAAGTCCATCAAGAGCTTGAAGTGGCGGCCATCCGTGGTGGCGGTCAGCGCGTTGCGTGTCGGCACCTTGCCCGTGACCTGCTTGTGCGACTCGGCCAACAACTGCATGGCGGGCACGTCCAGGTCGTACACGCAACCGGGCGCGTTGAAGCCTTCATAGCGGATGGAGATTGCCGTGTCGTCGTCAGCCAGTTCGGCCTCGACGGCCAGAATGCGGCGCTCGACATGCAGCTTGGCGTCCTCGATCGACATGTCCGGGTAGCACGACAGGCGCAGGCCCAGGGTGCACACGCTGGGCACCGACGAATTCCAATCGCCCGCGTGGATCTGGCCAAGATTGAAATTGATCGGATGCGGATGCTCGCGATACAGCGGATGCCGGTTTTCCGGCAAATTCCACTCATGTTCCAGCGCCTTCACCGCATCGACGATGCGCAGGCCCAGGTCCACCGGGTTGATCCCCGTCGTCATGTACGCCGCATGCGCGGGCTTGCCGACAATGTCCACGTACATCCAGAACACGCCCAACTGCGAGGCCATCATGCCCTCTTGCGTGGGCTCGGGAATCAGCACCGCGTCGAAGGACGCCAGCTTGGCCGCACCGATGGCGCTCTTCAGCGCAGACACGGTGGCCAGCGTGCCGTTGCCCGTGTTCTCTTCTTCCAGCACACCGTTGAACCCCACGGCGCCAGCGGGCTGCACACCCAGGTCTTGCAAGGCCTTGAAGGCAGCCAGTGCGCAGACCAGCCCGGCCTTCATGTCCCCTGCCCCACGGCCGTAGACCCAGCCGTCATGCAGGTTGCCCGCGAAGGGAGATTCGGCCCACAGCTCGTGCGGGCCGGTGGGCACCACGTCCAGGTGACCATTGATCAGCACCGAGCGACCCGTGCTGGTGGTCGGTTCATGCCGAGCCAGCACATTGAAGCGACCGCCATCCGGGCAGCACGCCGGGGAATACAGCGGCAGGTCTTTGAGTTCTTCGGTGCGCAACATGATGCGTTCCGAAGCCAGGCCAAGCTTGGCCAGCTCGACTTCGAGGAATTCAGCGGCAGAAATCTCTTCGCCCGGCAGGCTGGGGCACTGCACGAAGCGGGACAAGGTATCGACCATGTATTGCTCGAGGTTTTGAACCGCAGCGGTGATGCGGCCAGCGTCGAGCTGGTTCGATTGCGTGACGTTCATAGGTCCCCTCCTTGAATAACGGGGCGCACCGTGCATGCGCAAGGAAATGGCGGAGCTTTTCTTCAGGATCAATTATTGATACCTGAAACTCTCTATGTGACATAATAGGCTCGCCTAAAGAATCCACGCAAGCATTCGGGCAGCCATCTTTTTGGGGCTTTCAACGGTCGATAATGAGAATCCGGCGCACAGCGCCGACGCGGATGGAGACGAAGCGGCGCTACAGCGCCGCCACCCACCGCTCAGGAGAAAAAAGAAATGACCACGCCGGACACCCGATTCAACCAATCCGTCGCCAAAGCCTTCGAAGTGCTGGAAGCCTTCGGCGAGCGCCCAGGCGTACTCAGCCTGGCCGAAGTGATGGAGCTATCCGGGTTGGATAAAAATTCGACGCAGCGCATGTTGCATACGCTGGTGGCGCTGGGCTACGTGGAACGCGGCCCCGGGCAGCGCGGATACGCCTTGGGAAAGAAGATTCTTTCACGCACCTTCGACTACCTGCGCGGCAGTCCCCTGCTGGAACGGGCCACGCCCGTGCTGATCGACCTGCAGCAGGAATGCGGCGAGCGGGTCGACCTGAGTTTGTTCGACGACTTGGACATCGTGTATGCGCTGCGCAAGCAGAGCAAGCGGCAGACCTTCTTCGCGACGCTGGTCGGCCGCCGCATGCCGGTCTTCTGTTCGTCCGCGGGGCGCGCCATCATGGCGCAGCTACCGGACGAGCAAGTGGATGACATCCTTGCGCGTTCGTCCCTGAAGCCCTTGACGCGATACACGGTCACAGACCCGACCAAAATCCGGGAGATGGTGGCGAAGGCAAAGGTCGATGGGTTCTCGTTGGCGCAGCAAGAGTGCCTGGTCGGCGAGGTGGTACTGGCGAGCGCGGTGGTGGACCAGGCCGGCGTACCGATCGCCGCCATTCACATTGCGGGCTTGTTGTCGGAATGGACGCCGGAGGTGTTTGTGCAGCGCTTCAGTTCACTGGCGATTACGGCGGCGCGGGCGTTGAGCGGGAAGCGGAATTGAGGATCGGGGCCTTAGTTTGATTGCCGCGTTGATTCGAAGGCGTGACGGCGCACGCCTTCGTCCTGGCTAATCAGGCAGCCCGGCGTTTCAAGCCCGACACTTCCTCGGCCCCAAGCCCCAGCATGCACTGAATGGCCGCCGTCTTGAACTGCCCGACGACCATGCCGTACCAGTCTTCATCCGCCACAAAGAAGGCATCTCGCAACGCCTGCCGCGCAGCAACACGCCGCGCCGTATTCTGCGGCTCGTCATGCGCCCAACACCAATGGTCCGCCCGCAGCGCATTCAACATCTGCATCAAGGGCACCGTGCCAAATTCCAGCGCAATCGTCGCCGCCTGGGCCTGCGGACATTCCTCTTGCAGCGCGCGCAACATGGGGCCGTTGATCTCGAACATCACCGAATCGGCGCGCACCGGCGAGATCACATCGTTGCCCCACCAGCGCTGCGCAATCACAAACTCCTCCTGCTTGCCGATGAACACCTTCTCGCAGTTGCCGCGCGGTCCAAGCCCAGTGTGCAAGTCGATCCAGCCGATTTGCTGCGCCTTGCTTGCGTGCGTGCGCAGGAAATTCCTGACCATGTTGTTCGACCAAGTAGGCGATGTGCCGCCGAAGAACATGCCATTCGGGAATTCATACTGGCCGCGGAACAGCGTCTGGCCATAGGCAGAGGCGCCCATGGCCTCGACGCGCCGAGACAGTTCGGCTTCCGTCTGCTGCTCAGGCGGCCATGTTTCGGGCAACACAAGTAGATCAAGCTCGGCGTACGCCGGGTGCCCAGGCCGGTCGCCGTCGAACGACATGAAGTTCCGGTTCACATCGACATTGACCTCATTGACCCGCCGCCCGAACGAGAACCCATGCGGGTTCACCGCGTGCACGAAGGCTATCGCCACGCCCAGGTCTTCTGCACGGCCGAACAGCGAGTCGTCTTGCAGAAAGGAAATCTGGCAGCCCGACCCGCAATAGCCCTCGACGCCGTGGATGGCGGACGTGATGAGCATCAGCTTGTCCGCGTCGGGCGATCCCCACAGGGCAACGTCGGTGGCCAAGGTCTCGCCATGCAAGCCAAGATGACCCGATAGCACATGTTCTTCAAGACGGGCGCCCCGCTGCTGCGCAGCAGTCAGGAACTTGTCCCTGGCTTCTTGGTAGGTGTCTGAGAAGTTCGGCGTGACACGCAAATCCATATTCAAGTCCTCTTCAGAAGGGTCGTGCTGGTGTCGGGGTGCGCGCGCCCGGGGTGCTGCACAGCATCGAGGTCTTCGCCCGTCCGATCCACGATGAAGAACAAGGCGATGGTGGACACGATGGTGATCCCCAGCAGATACCAGGCAGGCGCCATCCGGTTGCCGGACTCATGCACCAGCCAGGTCAGCACAAAGGGCGAGAAGCCGCTGAACACCGCCACCACGGTGCTGTAGACCACCGACAGCCCGGTGGCCCGCACGTGGCGCGGGAAAATCTCGGTCAGCATGACCAACAGCGCGGGGAACTGGGAGGTCAGGAAGACGCTCAGTACGCCCACGACCAGGTACAGCCTCGCAGGTGAAGGTGCGTCGATCAGCCAGCCAAAGGCAGGAAACAACAAGGCAAGCAACGCGAACCTGGACCACAGAATCAGCGGCTTTCGACCCTTCAGGTCTGCCAACCAGCCGGCAAACGGCGCCACCACGAAGTTGACGATGCCGAAGACCACCCCCGCCCAGATGCCCACATACACCGGCAGCTTCAGCTCCTTGGACGCGAAGGTCGGCAGGTAGAAGGCCACGATGTAGATACCCACCGTGCACGACAGGAACAGCAAGCTGGCCTTGATCAGCTCGCGCCAATGGTCGGCAAACAGAATGCGAATCTTCGCGCGCCGTTCTGACTGGCCGCCCACGTTGTCGGCTTCGGCATGCGTCTCGTGCAGACGGCGGCGGATGTACATCCCCACCGGCGCGATCACCATGCCCAGCACGAAGGGGATGCGCCATCCCCAGCTGTCCAGCGCCTCGGTCGGCAGCGACATGATCAGAATGCTGGACACCAGCGCCCCCAGCATCACACCAAGCCCCTGGCTGGCGACCTGCCAGCTACCCATGAAAGCGCGATCGTTCCGCCCGGCATACTCGACCAGCAAGGTCGTGGACGCCCCCACCTCGCCGCCCGCCGAGAACCCTTGAATAAGCCGCGCGGCCACAATGATCAACGGCGCCAGAATGCCCACCTGCGCAGGCGTCGGCGCAAACGCAATCATCGCGCAGCCAATCGCCATCAAAGCGATGGTCAGGCCCATGGCTTTCTTGCGACCATGCTTGTCAGCATAGGCACCGATCAAAATGCCGCCCAACGGCCGCGCCAGGAAGCCCACGCCGAAGCCGGCGATAGCCAGCAAAAGCTGCGCATACGGACTCATCGACGGAAAGAAAGTCCGCCCCAGCACGCTGGTCATGAAGCCGTACACCGTGAAGTCGTAGAACTCTAAAGCGTTCCCGATCGTGATGGCCGTAATGGCCCTCTTCTTGCCGAGCGCGCTTCCGGCAGCTGCTGCGCTTGCGTCCATTCGACCTCCCGCGTGATGGTGACTGTCACGAAGAAGATGCTAGGGGTGCCGCGCACGCGGCGGAAGACAAGCCGAAGTTGGTGCCGATAGGCAATGCCTTTCACATGCCCAGGCGGTCGGCGTAGAACTGAAGGCAATCCAGGAAGTTTTGCGCGGCTGGGGTGAGCACGGCGTGCTTGCGGGTAATGATCGAGACGTCCAGCGGCGCCAGTGGCAAGGGAAGCGGAAGTTCCATCAGACCGTAGTGCGGGAATTCCTTTTGCACCATGGTTTTGACAAACACGCCGATCAGGTCCGAGGCCCCGACCAGTCGCAGTCCCATGGCGGCGGTGGTGCAGCGGACGATCTGGGACGGCGGCTGAAGGTAGCCGCCTGAGAACAGTTGCCGGACCAGTTCCGGGCCGCTTTCATCGTCGTAGGGCAAGAGCCATTCTGCTGCGGGGAGGTCGCTGGAAAGCTGTTGGTCCAGCATTGGATGACCGACACGCACGGCGGCGATCATCGAGGTTTTATACAGGCAGCGCACATCCCAGTCCGGCAGGCTGCCGGGCAAGACCTGGGACATGATGAATTCGATTTCGCCGTTAATGAGTTTGGGTAGCGTGGATGGGATAGAGGCTTCGTTCAACCGCAGTTCGACTCGGGGGTAGTTTTTTCTGAAATGGGCGAATGCGGGTGGGAGGACGTCAAGGGCGGCGGCGGTAGATATAGCGATGGAGACGACGCCCTGCATGCCGTCGCGGATTTGCTCCAGTTCGTTGCCGGCGCGTTCGATCTCGAAGTAGATCAGCCGGGCACGCTTTTCGAGGGCGGTGCCGAAGATGGTCGGCTCGACGCCTGAAGCGCTTCGGTGGAAGAGTTGTACGCCAACGGAGGATTCGAGTTCTCGGATGGCTTGGGTGACGGCAGGTTGGGTCACGTGAAGTGCACGTGCCGCTCCCCGGACACTTCGGTGGTCCACTACGGCGAGGAAGGCGCGCAATTGGTGAGTTTTCATTAGGGGCTGCATTGTGAGGCTGATGACGCGACAATTCCCAAAGTGTATGTGGCACACGCTGCGTTCACCTGCGTTGCATCAACAACTAAATGACGACACTACCGGCCCACCGGTTGCCAACGACGCTAAAAATCACTATGGAAGGTCAATAAATCTCGCCAATCTAGTTCCTTAGACAATGGAAACATACAAGCATTACGGGCAGAAGCGATGTAATCATCTATGCAAAATCAAATTATCTATCGCTGTCGGTATGCTCGCTGGATACGGCACTCCCCCTAGCGAAAATCACGAAGTGAGCTTACCATTCAGTTCGATCGCTAAGAAATTATGAATAACACCGTCGAACTAACAACTACATCAGGTCCCGAACAAGCGGCAACTGCAGCAGCTAATGCTAGTGCCAACATCAATTGCTAGCATGACAAAACTTGAACAATCGGTTAGATTCTCCAAAGTTTTGCGGTTCTGAACGTTCCCATAGGCAACAACAAAAAATCATGCGCATTCCAAAAATCTTGTTTGAAGTCGCAGCGCTTCTTTTGATTCTCATCGTAGTTTTCTATGTCTGGCGATACGCTGGCCAGTGGATTGACACAAACGTATCCGGTTTTAAGGGTGCTGATTTAAAAACAAATGACATTGAAGCTCGCGGGCTTTATGGAGACAAATTTGGGGCGGTGAACGCGCTTTTTTCAGCGTTCGCTTTTGCCGGAATTATATTCACAATTTTTTTGCAGCGCCGAGACATAAACCAAACTCGCACAGCGTTTGAAAGTCAAAACGAAACAGCTAACCACGAAAGATTTGATAGTACTTTTTTTCAGTTACTCACACTACACAATGAGATCACCTCAACCCTTTCTGATCTCGAGTCAAGCGGCAAAAAGTCGTTTGAATCATTTAATGAGAAGCTGCGCCAATCGGGCGAATTCTTTCCACTATATATAGCCTTATCCAAGTTACAAACTCAAGAAGTAAGATCACTGAGGGATTCAAAAAGTATCGATGGCATTTCTACTGCTCAACTAACCGAAGCGGACCGCTCAAATATTAAGCTGTCGATTAACAAGGGCCCGGCAGGTTGTGACAATTTTCTCGACACTAGCGTGGAAATGCATGAAATGGATATAGCAAGAGCTTACAGCCTAGCTGCCACAGAGCATATAGACAAGTACTCTCATTATTTTAGAAACCTTTACCACATATTAAATTTCATAAAAGAAAGCAAGCTCATAAAAGATTTAGAGAAGTCACTTTACATTAAGATTGTGAGGTCTCAGCTTTCAGAAACGGAGCTAGTGGCACTTTTCTACAACTCAATCACTTCAGTGAGACTGCCCGGACGAGAAGAGATGGAGTTAGGTCATCCCAAAATGGGTAAACTGTTAGCTGAATTCGACATATTGCAGAACATGAGTCCACGAAGCTTGATCCATCCAATCCACCTTGCAATTTTTAAAAAAAACAATCCTGGGACTAAGACATGAGCTCAAAAGACCCGAAGCCCGAGATCATGCGTCTGGAAGAAGTCGCCCTTCTAGTGAAGGCCGGCGAAATCAAGTTGCCAAAATTTCAGCGCTCCTTCGTCTGGAAACCGGACGAAATGTTAAAACTGATGGATAGTATTTATAGAGGCTATCCGATCGGGAGCATTTTAATTTGGAACAGTTCTCAGCAACTGACAAGCGAAAGGAATATCGCAGGCCTCGAAGTAGATGTTAACAGAAGCGAATGGTTTCCAACCAACTACTTGCTTGACGGCCAGCAACGATTGACCACGCTTTGCGGTGCACTTTTCTGGCCTGGGGTCCAAGAGCCTAGTATTTGGAACATTCATTTCGATTTAGAAAGCGAAGAGTTTTTTCACTCTAAGGGCGCGCACTCGTTAACAAGCTTTCCTCTTAACAGATTGATAAATACGGGGGACTTTATACGGCAGTGTATGAAATTTGAGCACCATGCAAAAAAAGAACAGTACGTCGCCACTGCTGAGAAATTACTTCGTCAGATAAAAGACTATAAAATCGCAGTTGTTAAAATAGGCGATATGACAATCGAAGAAGTTGCCCCCATTTTTGAGCGAATTAACAGTACGGGTCGCCGCCTAACGATCGTCGACTTGATGATTGCAGCCACGTGGAGCAACGGCTTTGACTTGTCTAATCAAATTTTGAAGATTAAAAATGACACTCTGGAAAGAGGTTTTGGGGATCTGGATGACCAAGTAATCCTACGGTCAATATCGGCCGCCGCCGGGCTCGGGATTACTAAAGAGGATATTCAGAAACTTCGTTCGAAAGACACTAAGACCTTAGTCGCAGCATGTGGGGCCGCGGCTCGTGCTTTGGATTCCACTCTTTCTTTGCTAAAGGAAGCTGGGGTGGAGGACGTCGCATATCTACCTTACGGTCTGCAATTAACCCATATAGCAGAAATTTTCAGAATTTGCCCAGCTCCCACCGAGAAGCAGAGAAGCGAGATGCTTCGTTGGTTTTGGTATACATCTGTCAGCCGATATTTCGCGAATGCAAGTACCGGAGGCCAAACGGGCAGAGACCTTATGAACGTCCGCGGGTTCGCTGATGGGAAACACCAGGTACTATTTGATCGTCAATCGATTGACATATCTAACTTATTGTTTGATAGATTTAGCTTGAGAACGGCGAGCAGCACCACATTCTCACTATTACTGAATGCTCAAAAACCAACTTGCACACTGGATGGTCGAGTGCTGGACGATAGCCATTTAAAAACCAAGTCTGGCAAGTTTTACATAAGCGTAATGCGTGGAGAACTTGAACGACTTAACATTGCAAAAATAATTTACCCGTACACTGCCGCTCAGCTTGAACTATCTGAAGCTCATGAGGCTAAGCTACACTTACTTGACGCCGAAGCAATTTTCGCCGCTCGCATATACGACGTCACCGGATTTATTAGACTTAGATCAAACTTGATACGTGAAATAGTTGAGAAGCTAACGTCGTGCAACACCTCCTATGAGATACCGACGGAATTTGTCCAAAATGACGACGACATCCATTACGACCATGACCGCGATTAATTAAGCACGCATTGGAGAGTGCGGCTGCTCGGAAGCACTCTCCACTAAGCATGCCGTCCAAAGCCCCATGTCATGAACGCTCAGTAGAAGAACATTCGTTACCCTGAAAACTCATCACCATAGGGCCGAATAGATTCGCTACACTTTAAACCAACTGAGAGTAAAACCCGATTACCTATTCGGTGTTAAGAAATCGCCCCACAGATTCGATAGTTTTTTTTATTAGAGCATTAGGCTTTACCGCCACATGCTCCATCAGCGTTTTATCTGTATGCTTGGCAGCCCTCCCAGGGTAAGACAATTGACGCAAGACCAGCGCGAGAAGCGATTTCCCCCTCAAAATTCGTGGGTACGAAACTGTTAATTCGTCATACCGCTTAGTTGGGAAAGGCTCATCCAACTCAAGCAGCACTAATTTTCCATATTCATCAGCATCATTAAGAAGGTGGTTGGGATGTCTATCAAATGACTCATCCTTTCCGTTCAAGTGACGATCAAACGCAATTGCGTACCAATACAAAAACCGCTTCAGTTCTGCCGAGAATCGTTGCCGCTCTTTGAAGCACATATAGGACCACAACTCGCCATCTCGAAAAACGTCATTTTCTATTGAATAGCCATCTGTAAAAATAATTTTCTCTGATTCATATTTCTGCGGAATACCTGTCACGACCCAAACATCGCGATCCGCGATAAAGATCACCTTTTTTGATTTCGGTATCTCACCCGACCTTTCATAAATCTCGAGAACTGCATTCCGCCCACCGACGGGCAGCACCGAAACATTTTGCTCGAAATAAATTCTCTCTAACTGCTTATAAACTATAAGATCATCCCTACCCTCAACAATCACCGTAGGAAGCGATGTCTTTTTAAGTAGAGCCACCACTTCGTCGACAGTTAAAATGTTTTCTGATCTCATAGCTCACTCGCCCTCGTCGCCTCGATCTACGTCCATGACAAGCTCTTTGTCAGGGAACTTACTATAGATAAAGGGCGAATGAGTAGCGATGACAAATTGATTGGATGGGTTCTGCCGACAAAGAATTGCGAACAATTGGCGCTGCCAATCCACGTGCAAACTTAACTCAGGCTCATCTATGAAAATTACACAGTCATTATAAAAAGCGTTATAGCAAAGGAAGCTCAGCAGCTGCTTCTCGCCAGCTGACAGATCGTCGGAATTCACTGCACTAGCGGTGTCGCCGAAATTTAACCTAGCGTCGATCTTAATTCCGACATGCTTGAACATCCTCTCAACGACCTTCCTCAATTCATCGAACGGCGTCATAATATCCGAACGCTTACGCTCCAACTCCTCAATACTATCTCTAATCCCATCTAAAATATTACTAGCGGTTTTTGACGGAGCAGAATCGTCCTCCGAGGCCTTATACATGCCGATACGCGTTATTATCGAAACGGAAAGACTTTGCTGCATTTCGGTGTATTCCTGAGATAGATCCGTATACCTTCTGAGCAATAGCTCTACAATATCGACAGCAGATATTGAGGTAATGAACATGTGTTGTGCGTTGGATAACTCTTTTGAAAGCGCATTGAGCACATCTTCAATTTCCACTCGTACCCTCCCTGCCCCCCTTCTCACTGTTCTCCTAGATTGCAGCGTAAAACCGCCCTCAATCCGTCGAAAGGTTGGGAAGAACACTGAGCTACCAGCTGCTTGAAGCCTTGGATTGGCGGCATCCTCGGCATTGCTAGAATACAGTGCATCAGGATCGATCTCATCTTCAAATGACTGCATGCCGCCGCCATCATTGAATTCGATACGGCAGGTGTTTTTTGAAATTTTATAAACAATGCAGGTATAAGAACTAGTTGTCAGACTTGCTCGATCAAAATTTATCTCCAGCAAAGCATTTTCTATGTTCCCACTCATGATGTACCACATTAGCTTCATCGCGCTTGTCTTGCCTGCCCCATTTCTTCCAGTGAGGATATTGACATCATCGCTAAAATGGAGAGATATTGGATCCGCCTTTCCAAAAAGCCCGTGCACTTCAAAACTAATTATTTTCACAACCCACCCCAATCATTAATATGGCGTCCCTCTAAACGCTTTCCAGCGCGCCAAAGACGAGCCGAAAATAATTTTCGATCATCCTAAGAGACGAGGTCAATGCGTCAGAAAAAAGACTTTTAAGACGGTTATCTTTCACTGGCGAATTATTGTTGTACCAACATCACCACCACACTCGCCCCAATCCCCTCCTTCCTCCCAATGTGTCCAATCCCCTCATTGGTCTTCGCCTTCACATTCACACACCCCGGATCAATCCCAAGATCCGCCGCAATATTCGCCACCATCCCTGCCGCATGCGGCCCGATCTTCGGCGCTTGCGCATGCACAGTAGCATCCACATTCACCACGCCCCACCCCGCCGCCTGAACCCGCTCATACGCGACGCGCAACAGTACCCGACTATCCGCGCCTTTATAAGTAGGATCAGTATCAGGGAAGTGCCTTCCTATATCCCCCAGCCCCGCGGCGCCCAATAAAGCATCCGTAATCGCATGAAGCAAAACATCAGCATCGGAATGACCAGCTAAACCATGCGTATGGGGAATAGTCACCCCACCAATAATCAGCGGCCGACCGGTGACCAACGCATGCACGTCAGTCCCCTGCCCAACTCGAAACGGGAACTGCGAAAGAGAAGAAGTGGTATTGCTCATGACATCCAACGTTCCATCAAATCGAAATCTTCGGGCCAGGTGACTTTAAAATTGCGCGGCGAGCCTTGCACCAGCAAGGGGGCCTGACCAAGCGCTTCCACCGCACTGGCTTCATCGGTCATTTCCACGCCGCTCAGCAATGCTTCGGCGAAGGCGCGGCGCAATACACCGGCCTTGAACATCTGGGGGGTTTGGGCTTGCCACAGTCCTGCGCGCGGGATGGTTTTCGCGACCCTACGCAGTTGGGGCATTTCGTCGTCGACGGGCGACGGGTCGTTGTCTTGCAGTTTGATCGTGTCGGCCACGGGCATGGCCAGCAGGCCGCCGGTGTTGCTGCGTACGCAGGCGTCCACCAGGCGTTGCAGGGCGGCCAGCGGCAGACCGGGGCGTGCGGCGTCGTGGACCAGGATCCAGTCATTCTCGGTGCAGCCGCTGGCCCGCAGGGCAGCGTGGACGGTGTCGGCGCGCGTGCGGCCGCCGCAGGCATGGACGTCGGTACGCGGCAGGCCGGACAGCGCGGTGTCTACCCACGCGTCGTTGGGGCTGACGGCGACGATGACGCGGGCGATGCGGCGTTCGGCCAGCAAGGCGGTCACTGCGTGGCGCAGCATGGCTTGGCCGTGCAGCAATCGGTATTGCTTGGGGATGGGCGAGGCGCTTCCGGTGTCTTGGGCTGCGCGTGCGCCCACGCCGGCGGCGGGCACGATGGCGATCATCCTGGAGGTGTTCGGCATTCGGTCTCTTTGAAACGATAAGGCAGCGCAGCAGCTGAACCAGCCAGAACCAGAGCCGCCTGTACGAAAAGCAGCCTGTCCACCGCGCTAAGCACTATTACACCACCCTCGATCCAGTTCGGGCCGATATACATCCTGGCTTCGTAGCCCCAGACAATCTGCTGGGTCGTCTACCGTCACACGCGATCCAGCGCCCGTCACGCCACGCCGGATTTCGGTCAAGAAGCTCAGGTAGGTGGCACGGCTGCTCTACAAAGGCCCTTTCCCCACCCCGTTACGCAATCCCACAAGCCCCGCACGGCTGCAATGCCCAGCCTGCCGCGACGCTCCTATAATAGATTTTTGCTCCCCCGGCTGCGTGCTCCGCGGCCCGTCCCGACCCGCTGATGTCTGACTCTTCCCAACCGCTAGACACGTCCGTCACTTCCCTTCTCAGCCCGCTGTCCGACCTTGCCCGGTCGATTCTTGCCGGGTTGAAATCTGGGGAGCGTTATGCGCAGCCTCGTCCGGCGGGCGCGGGTGATGCTTGGTTGCTGGGAGAATTGGCCCGGCTGGCCAAGCGTCCGCTGGTGATCCTCAGCGCCGATCCGCTGGATGCGCAGCGCCTGGCCGAGGAAATTCGGCTGTTTGCGCCGGAATTGCGGGTGCATCAGTTCCCCGACTGGGAAACCCTGCCCTACGACGCGTTTTCGCCGCATGAGGACTTGGTGTCCGAGCGGCTGAAGACGCTGCATGCGCTGTCCAGCCATGCGGTGGACGTACTCACCGTGCCGGTGACGACTGCCCTGCACCGTCTTGGCCCGCCGGCCTTCCTGGCGGCGTACACCTTCTCGTTCAAGCAGGGCGACAAGCTGAATGAGCAGGCGCTGCGCGATCAGTTGACGCTGGCCAATTACGAGCACGTCACGCAAGTGACCGCGCCGGGTGAGTTCTGCATTCGGGGTGGCTTGATCGACTTGTTCCCGATGGGCTCGGGCGTGCCGTACCGGCTGGACTTGTTCGACAACGTGATCGAGTCGATTCGCGCCTTCGATATCGATACGCAGCGCAGCCTGTATCCGGTGAAGACCGTGCAATTGCTGCCAGGTCGTGAGTTTCCGATGGACGAGCCGGCGCGCAATGCGTTTCGCTCGCGATTTCGTGATGTCTTCGAGGGCGATCCGTCGCGGGCGCTGCCTTACAAGGATATTGGCAACGGCATTGCGTTTCCGGGTGTCGAGTATTACTTGCCGCTGTTCTTCGATCAGACGTCCACGCTGTTCGATTACCTGTCGCCCGAGAGCATCACGATCACGATTGGCGATCTGGACGAGGCGATTCGTCGTTTTGCGCAAGACACGGCCAGCCGCTACAACTTCCTGAAAAGCGACCGGGAACGGCCGGTCTTGCCGCCGGAATCGATTTTCCTGTCGACCGAAGGCCTGCACGAGCATTTGCGTGATTTCTCGCGCCTGGCCTTGGCGGCCGAGCGTGCCCACCCCGATTTCCGCGTACCGCCCGATGTGTCGGTGCACCGCAAGGCGGACGACCCGGTGGCGCGCCTGCGGGCGCTGGTCAGCCAGCCCGACGCGCAGGTGTTGTTGTGTGCGGAATCTGCTGGGCGTCGCGAGACGATCATGCAGATGCTGAATGACTTCGGCCTGCACCCGGAACCGGTGGCGGATATTCCCACCTTCCTGGACCAGCCGACGCCCTTCTCCATCGGTATTGCGCCGCTGTCCTCGGGCTTTGTGCTGCCCAAGCATCATTTAAGCGTGCTGACCGAGGCGGACTTGTTCGCCGGTCACACCGTGCGTCGCGGCAAGCGCGGCCAGGAACGCGCAAGCGACATCGAGTCGATGGTGCGCGATCTGTCCGAGCTGCGCGTGGGCGACCCGGTGGTGCATGCGCAGCATGGCATCGGGCGCTATCACGGCCTGGTGACCATGGACATCGGCGAAGGCGAGATGGAGTTCCTGCATCTCGAATACGCAGGCGCCAGCACCTTGTACGTGCCCGTGTCGCAGTTGCATGTGATCGCCCGCTACAGTGGCGCCGACCCGGAAACCGCGCCGCTGCATCAGCTAGGCTCGGGACAGTGGGAAAAGGCGCGTCGCAAGGCGGCGCAGCAGGCGCGCGATACCGCTGCTGAACTGCTCAACATCTACGCGCGTCGCGCGGCGCGTCAGGGCTTCTCGTTCAAGCTGCCGCTGGCCGACTACGAGACCTTTGCGAATTCCTTCGGCTTCGAAGAAACGGTCGACCAGGCTGCGGCCATCGAGGCCGTGTTGTCGGACATGGTGTCGGGCCGGCCGATGGACCGCCTGGTCTGCGGCGACGTGGGTTTCGGCAAGACCGAGGTGGCCTTGCGCGCCGCCTTCATGGCGGTGGCCAACGACAAGCAGGTTGCCATCCTGTGCCCGACCACGCTGCTGGCCGAGCAGCACACGCAGAACTTCTCGGACCGTTTTGCAGACTGGCCGGTGAAGGTCGTGGAGATGTCGCGTTTCAAGTCCACCAAGGACATCAACGCGGCCATCGAGCAGATCAACGATGGGCGCGTGGACATCGTGATCGGCACGCACAAGATCCTGTCGGACAAGGTGAAGTTCAAACGCCTGGGCCTGGTCATCATCGACGAGGAACATCGTTTTGGCGTGCGCCAGAAGGAAGCGTTGAAGGCGCTGCGTTCGGAAGTGGATGTGCTGACGCTGACCGCCACGCCGATTCCGCGCACGCTGGGCATGTCGCTGGAAGGCATTCGCGACTTCTCGGTGATTGCCACCGCGCCGCAAAAGCGCCTTGCCATCAAGACCTTCGTGCGCCGGGAAGACAGCAGCACCATTCGTGAAGCGCTGCTGCGCGAACTGAAGCGCGGCGGGCAGGTTTACTTCCTGCACAACGAGGTCGACACCATTCACAACCGGCGCGCCAAGCTGGAAGAACTGGTGCCGGAGGCGCGCATTGCGGTGGCCCACGGACAGATGCCGGAACGCGAGCTGGAACAGGTGATGAAGGCCTTTTACCAGCAGAAGTTCAACGTGCTGCTGTGTACCACCATCATCGAAACCGGCATCGACGTGCCGACCGCCAACACCATCGTCATCCACCGTGCCGACCGCTTTGGCTTGGCTCAGTTGCACCAGCTGCGCGGCCGTGTCGGGCGTTCGCATCACCAAGCCTATGCCTATTTGATGACGCCGGGTGAAGACGCGATCACCACCAATGCCAAGAAGCGCTTGGAGGCGATTCAGGCGATGGAAGAACTGGGTTCCGGTTTCTTCCTGGCCATGCACGATCTGGAAATCCGCGGCACCGGCGAAGTGCTGGGCGAATCGCAGTCGGGCAACATCCAGGAAGTCGGCTTCCAGATGTACAACGACATGCTGAACGAGGCCGTACGTGCCTTGCGCGATGGCAAGGAACCCGACCTGAACGCACCGATGTCGGTCACGACCGAGATCAACCTGCACGTGCCTGCACTGTTGCCGAACGACTACTGCGGTGACGTGCATGCGCGTCTGTCGGTCTACAAGCGACTGGCGAATTGCCAGGACACGGACGCCATCATCGGCATTCAGGAAGAACTGATCGACCGCTTCGGCAAGCTGCCGGATGCAACGCGTGCGCTGATCGAAATCCATCGCCTGCGCCTGGATGCCAAGCCGCTGGGCGTGATGAAGATCGACGCCAGCGAGTCGACGGCCGTGCTGCAGTTCATCCCCAATCCGCCGATTGACCCGCTGCGCATCATGCAGCTGGTGCAGAAGAACAAGCACGTTCGCATCGTCGGCCAGGATCGTCTGCGTGCCGAGATCAAGGGCACGGATATGAAGGCCCGGGTCGATGCGGTGCGTGCGCTGATGCGGTCGCTGGTTTGAGAGACGAGCGCGGGACTAACGCGGCGAAGGTGCTGCGATTCCCGCGCTGTCATTGCCCCCAATTCTGATTTGAAGCACGCCTCCGACCTGCCCTGCGCACACTGCGCGGGCCACCGGAAGCCTGCGCTAACCCCTTATTCGCCGACCCCACCATGACCCGCCTCGTCCTCCAAGCGCCCGACCTGAACCGCGAGCACATCGCCCCGATCCTCGCCCTGGCCCGCCCGCAAGGCGAAGAAGCCATGTCGGAAACCGTGATCCGCCTGCTGGGTGTGCCGGACGACGAAGAAACGCGCATCGCAGTGCGCGACACCGCCTTCGAGCTGGGCATCGACGCCGCCTACATCCCCGACGAGTTTTTGCTGTCGTCGTGGAAGACGCTGGTGATGGACATGGATTCCACGCTGATCAACATCGAGTGCATCGACGAGATCGCCGGCATGATCAACCGCAAGGCCGAAGTGTCGGAAATCACCGAGTCGGCCATGCGCGGCGAGATCGACTTCAAGGAAAGCCTGCGCCGTCGCGTGGCGCTGCTGGAAGGCACGCCCGTGGATGCACTGGGGCGTGTCTATGCAGAACGTCTGATGCTGAACCCCGGCGCGGAACGCCTGATCGCCACCGTGCACCAGGCAGGCCTGAAGACCTTGCTGGTATCTGGCGGCTTCACCTTCTTCACCGACCGCGTGCGCGATCGCCTGCAGCTGACCGCAGCGTATTCGAACACCTTGGCCGAAGCCGATGGCCACCTGACCGGCAAGCTGGTCGGCGACATCCTGGATGCCGAAGCCAAGGCTACGCATCTGCGCGCCTTCGCCGCCAAGTACGACGCACAGCCCTCGCAGGCCATCGCACTGGGCGACGGCGCCAATGACTTGAAGATGATGGCAGCCGCCGGCATGGGCGTGGCCTATCACGCCAAGCCCATCGTGCGCCACGCGGCGTCCCAGGCGCTGAACGTCAGCGGCCTGGACGGCTTGCTTGCCTGGTTCGACGACGTGCCCGCGTGAGTTTCATGTTTGACCCCGCTACACCCACTGAACTGACAGACCTCCGCTTCGCATCATGAACCCAGGCATTTTGTGTGGCCTGGGCGCAGTATTCATGTTCTCGGCCCAAGCGGTGGCCGGGCGCTTCGGCGTGCAGGCCGGCTTGAACGCCATCGACCTGGCGATGCTGCGCTACTTGTTTTCCGGCATGGTGCTGATCCCGGCGCTGGGCTGGCTGCTGTGGCAGCGCCGCTTTCTGCGCATTCCGGCGAGGCGGCTGGCCGTGCTGTCCCTGATGGCCGGGCCCATCTACGGCATGGCCTTCATCGGTGCGATGGTCTATGCGCCTGCCACGCATACGGCGCTGATCTTCCCTGCCCTCACTCCCGTCTTCACCGCCCTGATCGCACGCCGCACGCTGTCGGCTGCTGACCGAACGCCCACACTTGCCTTGCTCTTGCTGGTGACGGGCGTGGTCTGCGCGAAGTTCGACATCTTCACGTCCATGTCGGAAAACATGGGCGCGACCTGGTTCGGCGACATGCTGCTGGTGCTCACTGCCTTCGTGTGGGCGGGCTACACCGTGCTGCTGCGACGCTGGCAGATACCCGTGGTGGACGGTGTGATCGGCGTGCAGCTCAGCGGCTTCCCAGTGGCCTTGGTGTATCTGCTGTTCGTAGACACCGCGATTACGCACGCGTCCTGGACCGCTGTGGTTGGCCAAGGCCTGTACTTCGGACTGGGGGTGGGCGTGGCAGGCAGCGTGCTGTTCACCCTGTCGGTGCGCTACCTGGGCGCCAAGGCGCAGATGTTCGTGGCACTGATGCCGGTACTGGGCCTGTCGCTGGCCGTGTGGGTGCTGGGCGAACCGATGACCACGGCGCTGTGGTTTGGAGGCGCCTTGGTGGTGGCTGGCCTGCTGGTCGCGCTGATGAAGAAGAAACCGGTCGCTTGAACTGGTGTGGAATCGCCGGCATTCCTGCCAGCGATCCCATCAAGCAAACTCAGGCGCTGGCGTCGAAGGCCAGTGACACCGGCGCGGCAGCCTGGTCCGGCTCGGGCCAGCGTTGCGACACGGTCTTGAACTTGGTGTAGAAACGCGCGGCGTCGGGCCCGAACAAATGGGATTCACCGAACTTCGAGCGGCGCAGGCCGCCGAAGTTGAAGTAGCCCACCGGCAAGGGCACCGGCACATTCACGCCAATCATCCCGGATTCAACTTCCGCCACGAAGCGGTGCGCAGACTTGCCATCGCGCGTGAAGATCACCGAGCCATTGCCATAGTCGTGCAGGTTGGTAATCGCAATGGCTTCATCGAAGGTCGCCGCACGCATGATGCCGCGCGCCGGGCCGAAGACCTCTTCTTTGTAGAACGCCATGTCGGTAGTGACCTGATCGAACAAGGTCGGTCCGATGTAGTAGCCATTGGCATGACCGGGCACGCTCAGGCCGCGGCCATCGATCACCAGTTCCGCACCGGCCTGCTCGCAGTCTGCAATCGCCTGTTCGACAGCGCGCTTGGACTGCGCCGAGATCACCGCACCGAAATCTGCGGTCGGATCGTTGTACGGCCCGACCTTCAGCGCCTTGATCTTGGGGATCACCAGTTCACGCAAGCGCTCTGCCGTTCCCTTGCCCACCGGCAGCAACAAGGACACGGCCATGCAGCGCTGGCTGGCCGAACCAAAACCGGCAGACACGAAGGCGCTGGCGGCGGCTTCCAGGTCGGCGTCGGGCATCACGACCATGTGATTCTTGCCGCCCGCAAAGGCCGCGACACGCTTGTTGTGCGAGGTGCCCTTGCGGTAGACGTACTCGCCCACGTGGGTCGAGCCCACGAAGCTCACCGCCGCGATGCCCTCGTGCTCCAGAATGCCGTCGACGGTTTCCTTGTCGCCCTGCACCACGTTGAACACGCCGTCGGGCAGGCCGGCTTCCTTCCACAGGCGCGCGAAGATCAGCGCCGTGGCGGGCACTTTTTCCGAAGGCTTCCAGATCACGCCGTTGCCCACGGAAACCGCCATGGTCATCATCACGGCTGGCACCATGATGGGGAAGTTGAAGGGGGTGATGCAGCCCACCACGCCGACCGGCACGCGCAACGAATACACGTCGATCTCGCCGCCCACGTTGGTGGCGAACTCGCCCTTGGTCACGTGCGGTGCGTTGGTCGCGAATTCGATGCCTTCGATGGCACGGCCGATCTCGCCCTTGGCGTCGGCAATGGTCTTGCCATGCTCGCGGCCGATGGTCTCGGCCAGCAACTGCGTGTTGGCGATGACCAGTTCGCGCAGTTTGTAGATCACCGCCTGGCGAGTCGCGTGCGACGCTCGCCCCCAACGCTTGCCGGCCTCGGCTGCGGCCGCCACTGCACGGTCCAGCGTGGCACGATCGGCGTAGGCGCAGCGTGCGATCTCTTCGCCGGTGGACGGGTTGTAGACCGGGCCGGTGCGCTCGCCGGTGCCGGCATCGAGCTTTCCGGCGATGAAGTGTTCGATGTGGGTGCTCATGGTGTCTCGCTTTTTTTGAAGCGCGATCGGCCGCAGATGGGACCGCGCAGATAAATTCAGGCCCGCCGGGGAGCCAAGGTGTCGAAGATGCTGCCGAGCGCCAGCGTCAGGCAGTCCTCGATTTGTCGTGACCCGAATTCTGCATTCGCGTTTGTGCATTAAGCTAATCAAAAACAGCAATCAAGCTATGCGCAAACGCATACCGGGGATGAGATGAATCAATTCGACTGGGACGACCTGCGCATATTCCTGGGCGTGGCGCGCGCGCAGTCGGCACTGGAAGCCTCGTATGCGATGGAAATCAACCAGTCCACCATTTCCCGGCGCTTGCACCGGCTCGAAGCCGACCTTGGCGCAAAGCTCTTTGATCGGCACTCGCAAGGACATCGGCTGACCAGCGCCGGGCATCGCCTGCTGGAGCACGTCGAACGCATGGAAAGCACACTGGCAGCAGTGGAATCGGATGTCTTCGGCGACAGCATGGCCCTGACCGGCGAGATCCGCCTGGGCGCGACCGAGGCATTCGGCAGCTATTTCCTCGCCCCACACCTGGCCCACTTCTGCACCCGGCACCCGGCCATCACGGTGGACCTGCTGCCTGTGCCCAGGCACATCAATCTGTCCAAACGCGAAGCAGATGCCTCGGTGACCATCGACCGGCCGACCAACGACAGCCTGGTGGCGAGCAAGCTCGCCGACTACCGACTGCTGCCCTATGCAACACCCGAGTACTTGCGTCGAAGCCCGCCCATCCAGCGCGTGGCAGACCTGCAGGCGCATCGCTGGATCGATTACGTGGACGACCTGCTGTTCGCCAACCAGCAGTTCAGCCTGCACAAGTGGCTGCCGACGGTGAAGCCCTTTCTGCGCAGTACCAGCGTCATCGCCCAGTTTCAGGCGGCTCGGTCGGGGCTGGGCATGGCAATCCTGCCCTGCTTCCTGGGCAACGTGACCGAGGGGCTGGTGCCGGTCCTGCCGCAAGACGTCGACATCACCCGCACCTTCTGGCTAGTGGCACCTGCGGAACGGCGCGAGCTTGCCCGCATCAAGGCGCTATGGGACTACCTGCGTCGCGTCGCCGATGCCAATGCGCCTTTCCTGATGGGGGAGCGCAACGAGATCGAGTGGCTGTCGTCTTGACGCAGGTCGGCGGTCGCTCAGGCAATCCGCAGCAACCGATCCAGCGAGAACAACCCACCACCACGCCCGACCAGATACAGCAGCAGCGCAGCCCACGACAAATGCGTCGGCCAGGCGTCGGGATAGACAAAGACCTGGATGACCAGTGTCATGCCGAGCAAGGCCAGCGCTGACAACCGCGTGAACAGGCCCAGCACCAGCAGGAGTGGAAACAGGTGCTCGGCGTAGGCAGCAAGATGCGCCGCGATTTCCGGCGGCAAGAGCGGCAGCTTGTATTCGGTGCGGAACAGCTCGTACGCGCCGTCGGTGATGGTCAGCCAACCCTCGACCTTAGTGCGGCCCGAGTAGAAAAAGATCGCCGCGATGCCGATGCGCGTGGCCAGTGCCAGCAGGTCGTGCGACACCAGCTTGGTCAGGCAGTCGGCAGCCTGGTTCCACAGGGCACGCCAACCATGCGGGGTTGAAGCGGTCGTAGCCGGCGAGATGGAGTTCATGGCGGCTTCCTTTTTCAAAGCGTCAACGAAGGCCGGCGAACGCGCCGGCGCGCAATAGCTTGGCTATCAAGCGCGACAAGTCGACATCGGTTTGCACCGACAAGGCTGCGGCAGCCGCATCGGCAAGGGGGTGACCTGCCGCACAGGCGTCGAGAAATGCAAGCTCAGCGCGATCGAGTTCACACCAGCACACGCTGTCTTGCGGCCGGGTCAACAGCGACCCTTCTGCGTGCCAGGCAAGGTCGCCGGTGTCGCCATCTGCTTCCCGATTGTTGCGCCAGATGGTGTGAATCGGCGCCTCTTCAAACCAGGCCCAGCGTGCAGCAGGATGCGGTATCAGCACCCGCGTGCCGAGCTGCTCAGGCGGCAGGCTTGCCAGCGCACTGCCATCGAGCACCTCGGCATCAGCCGCGATGTGGGCCTCGGTCCAGAACCGATCCAGCCGCGCCACGTCAGGCAGATACGTCAAAGACGCGGCAGGTTCGAAGCCCGCAAGAAAGTGAGCGAAACCCGCGCCGTAATGCATCAGCCGCGCATCGTGTGGCGGCGTCACGGCGACATGCGCGGCGGCCGCGGCGCGAAACCATTCACTACCAACAAGCCTTGCCACCGCGGGATAGTTCGCCTCCAGTGCATCGATGCAGGCCTTGCGCACGGTGTTGCGATAGATCGCAAAAGCGGGTTGCCGCAACAGCGAAGCGATCGGGCTAGCATCTTGTGCGCCGTCGTCGAACAAAGCGGTGGCAAAAGCCTGTTGGAATTCGCCGAGCGAGGAAGCAGCGATATTCATGCGGCCACCTGTTCCGCAGTGGCATCGCCTTGCTGCAATACCGCTGCAGCCAGATTGCGCTCGGCCAGTATTTCTTCGAAGGCCGGCACGTTCCCATCACGCTCGATCAACGTGGGCCGCACGCCAATCCGCTCGACCAGACGTTGATACAAGGCCCACACCACAGGCGCCACCGGCGCGTCGTGCGAATCGATCAGCATCGCGCCGCCTAACGTGGGATCGGGCGTATGACCGGCAAGGTGAATTTCAGCCACCGCCGAAGCAGGAAAACGGTCCAGATAAGCCTCGGCCGAAAAGCCGAGATTGCTTGCGGAAACGTGCACATTGTTGACGTCCAGCAGCAGAGTGCAGCCGGTACGACGTGTCAATTCAGTCAGGAAATCGATCTCGTCCCAGGCATGTTGTTCGATGTGCAGATAGTGCGAAGGATTTTCGATGGCAATGCTGCGACCCAAAGCTGCCTGGGTGCGCTCGATATTGGCGACGATGCGTTGAAGCGCATCGGTCGTGCGCGGAAACGGCAACAGATCCGGGTAATGCTGGCCGCCCCAGGCAGACCAGGCGAGGTGCTCGGACACCAAGGCGGGTTCGATGCGCTTGATGAGTGCGGCGAAGCGCTGCAGGTGCGCCGCGTCGGGCGCCTCGTCACCAGCCAGCGACAGCGACACGCCATGCAAGGAAACCGCGTGCGATCCGCGCACGGCCTCCAGCCAGCGCAGCCGCGGCCCGCCATCCACCAGGTAGTTTTCGGGGTGCACCTCGAACCACAGGCCTGGCGCGCGGCACAACAAGGCCGCATCGAAATGCTCGGGCTTCAAGCCCAGGCCTGCAGTAAGAGAAGCATGCATGGTCGACTACCTGTCAGGATGGATGGCTGCGATCAGGACTTGATCGGGGTGAGCGAGCCCATGCCCTTCGGTGTCTTCATCGTGGTGCAGGTACCGGTAGGCACGTTCTTCCACGCGTTGCCTTGGTAGTCCATCTTCGAGGTACCGGCGCAGGTGGTGC
>Ga0308165_1001990_pt1 | contig 26318 bp, 29 predicted proteins | sample PhyWR2_FD_201032 | JGI IMG/M metagenome (GOLD analysis project Ga0308165, IMG submission 201032) | Phyllosphere microbial communities from UC Gill Tract Community Farm, Albany, California, United States - DLSLW.R2 | ecosystem: Host-associated > Plants > Phyllosphere > Unclassified | place: USA... | reverse complement strand
ACATTGTCATGTATTCTCCCCTTAAATAACTCTCAAATCAGATAGTTACGCATGGCACCCCAGAAAGAGATTCAACGCGTTCGCAAATTGAATCTAGCTGCCAAAACCGGCAGGTAGATCGTGTAGCGGCATTGCAAAAAAGTCAGGCGGTAAACTTCAGGAGCTTGATCGCATCGAAGTCCTGCACACCGCCGCCTACGCGCTTAGTGGTGTAGAACAGCACATATGGCTTGGCCGAATATGGGTCGCGCAACACACGCACACCGATACGATCCACCACCAGATAGCCGCGCTCGAAATCACCAAAAGCAATCGGCGTACCATCGGCAGCAATGTCCGGCATATGTTCGGCTTCGACGAGACCAAAGCCCATCAGCGATGCCTTTTCACCAACAGCCGCTGGTGGCTGCCAGAGATAATTTCCGTCTGCGTCTTTAAGCTTACGGAGCACACTCTGGGTCTTGCGGTTCATCACAAAATTACCGTTCTGACGATAACCAGCCTTCAATGCATAGATGAGTTCGATAAGCTTGTCGGATGGATCGGCTGCAGGTAGCGCTCCCGCAACACCAGTTTCAATATGGCCGATTTTGCCCCACTCCCAGCTCGCATCTTCAACAGTGCTGTAGCTCAAAAAACCCATCGGTTTATTGAGACCATTGCCAGTGATGAACGCCGCACCTTCTTGCTCAGCAAAGGCTGCTTCCACTTCTTCGGCAATCCACTGTTCCACATTCACGGCCGCGTCGTCGAGCAGTGACGCGGTTGCCGCTGGCATGGCGTAGATTTCCATGGTTGGGAACTGCAACTCTGCCAATTTTGCCGAAGCGGTCTGCGGACGGGCATCTGTTTCACCGACCCAGCCGGTTGCCGGGCCGCTCACCGAAAACGGCTTTTTCAGAACCGAACCGGACACCTGACGGACACTGGAAATGCCACGGATCGGCGAGAGCACGGCCAGACGGCGACCGATTTCGGTTTCAAGTTCAGCTGGCACTAGATAGCCGCCATCGGGACCCGATGCATAGGAATGTGTCTTCTGCTCGACACCGCGTAGCGCCTGTTCGTCGCCGCGACGAACGTAACCGTCAAAAGCCTGCTTATGCTCAACATCAACGATAGCGTTGCCCTTGCCGAGCTGCGGACGAGCGCTTTTTAATACATACTGATCAAGCGCCTGCTTTTGTTCGTCCAATGCGCGGTTGATACGATCAACCTTGTCGCGCAGCAGCACATCAACATCGGCACTTTTTTCGACCTTTTTCAGACGTTCATCATTGGCTTCACGAAACGCCGAAAAGGCAGTCATGAACTCGTCAAAAGCTTCCGACACATCACCGTTGTTCCCAAGCGCCTTCGTTTCCACACTCTTGGTTTCGAGCGGGATTGCATAATTTTTTTCCATTTTTGATCCTGATTAGTTAAGTGACATCATCTTGCAGGCGGCGCGCATACGCTGCGCAAGCACTGCATCATCTGCCCGGAAAGCGTCCCGCCCGTCCTGGCTTTGTATGGCTGCAAGTGCTGAATAGCCTTTGGCTATAACAAGACGTGCAGCAGAACGGCTCAGCCCCGCATCCCGCGTGAGCCAGCGTTCAAATTCTCTGACTGTCGGCAAATCCGCCTTGAGATTATTGATCCGCGCCTGTGGCAGCATCGGAAACGTGACCACAGAAATTTCCCAAAGATCGGCCTCGGTTATATGTCGCAACCCTGTGCGCGCATCCTTGCGCGCTTTCACGGTGCGAAAGCCAATCGACAAACCATCCAGCCCGCCAGCCCGCATCAATTCCAGTGCTTCGCGGGCGCGTGCCACACCTTTGGCAAGTCTGCCCTCAACGTAAAGGCCGCGTTCATCCTCACGAATATCCGTCCAGACGCCAATTGGTTCAGCCGCATTATGCTGCCAGAGCATACGCACGCCAGAGGATTTTCGAGATAGAAGCGACTTAGCAAAAGCGCCTTTTTCGATGACGTCGTTTCCAAGATCAGCTAAGCCGAACACACTGGCATAGCCTGAAAAACTACCGTCGATTTCAACTTCTTCGAGCGCCAATGATGCTCGTTTGGTTTCAAGCTTTGTCATTCCGGCTCCTTTGCGAAGATGGGAGACCGGGAAGCGGCGCGTGTTTCACACGTTCAGCAAAGCGCTTGAGAATGCCAAGTACCGACCATGCGGCAAGGCTTGCGGCGGTCGCGCCCATCAGCATTACTTCGGCGCGCCCTAGCAGAGCTTCCAGTGACAGTGTTCCGGCAATTTTCACCCCTGCCGCACCGCCAAAAACCATGCCGCAGATGATACCGACGGCAAAGCGAATGCCTGCCTCGCGTTTGCCATTTGGCAGCATATAAGCAAGCGACACGGCTGAACCGGCGACGGCTCCGGCAATCTTCGCGAACCACACCAGTGTTGCATCGGATGCCATAACGGTTTCACTCAAATTGCTCATGGTGCTCTCCTTTCTGCGCGAGGCTGATAACCAACCGCATCGCGTTTTTCATCGTCACTTAAGAACGAGGCATCAGAGACGCGCCGCCACAATGATTCACGTTCCAGCGAAAGGCCTTCGATGCGATCTGTGTCATGCTCGAGCCTAAGATCGTCACCGAAAATTGGCCCCAACCAACACCCGAAGGCCTTTGCCGTGCGGTTGATAAGCGGCAGCACAGTCAGGCGATAAAAGGCGCGATTGGCCTCAGCGTAATTGGCGTAGGTATTGTCCCCCGGAATACCGAGCAGCATCGGTGGCACACCAAATGCCAAGGCAATGTCGCGAGCAGCACCATTCTTCGCCTCTATGAAATCCATATCCTGCGGGCTGTAACCCATCGCTTTCCAGTCAAGCCCACCTTCAAGTAGCAGCGGACGTCCGGCACCGGACGCACCTGTGTAGCCTTCCTCAAGCTCGGTTTTGAGCCGGTCGAATTGCTCTTCTGTGAGGTTGCCACCATCTTTCGGTGCATAGACCAACGCACCAGAAGGACGCGCAGAATTATCAAGCAAAGCCTTGTTCCAGGCACCTGCCGCATTATGCAGATCAAGCGCCATTAGGGCTGCTTCAAGCGGCGGAAAACCGTAATGATCATCGAGCGGATGAAATAATTTCAGATGCAAGCCGTTTGAAACTGCACCCGCAAGCGAAACAACACGGCTTGTATTGGCTGAGCGATAGACCAGTGATTGCGGCCAACCATCGCTTGATGTTTCGAGCGTCACCCTTTCAGGCCGTAGAAGATGCAGTTCACTGCGTCCGCTTGGCAGATCAACGCGTTCGACATAAGCGTTGCCCGAAATCAGCAAATGTCCATAAAGCCGCTCAAAGAAGCTGCTGCTATCCAGTCCGCCTTGCGGCTGCGAAATCAGATCAAGCAGCGGATGCACTTCATGTTCGGTCGTGCCTTCATAAAGCAGCCACGGCACATTACTGGCCGCTTCCGCGATGAGGCGCACACAACGATGCGCCACCGGATTTCGCATAAACCCTTCACGTGCCAACGAGGTATAATCTCGTGCGATCCATGATGGTCCACGCTCCATATGCAGGGCAACAAAACCTTGCGCGCTCTTCTTCTCGCGCCCCGCATCAGAATATGAGGGTGCGTTCGCGGCAGCTTTGCGCCGCGGCCAATTCCACGCCATATATCGGCTCTCCAATGATTGTAAAAATTACCCGAAACGCCGGATACGCGGCTTTCGATCAGCACCAAGCATCAGTTCGGTCAGCGCCCAGACCATGGCATCGAGACGATCCGGCGAACGTCCACTTGAAAGACCTTCGGGTGCGAAGTCGCACATTTCATCTTCAAGTGCTGTAAAGCGCCCGGCATGACGGACACGCCCCTGCTCATAAAGTGCTGCCACCGGCTCGGCGCGTAACCATTTGCCCCGCGATGCATGCCGCATCAGCACGGAGACCGTCGCATCTTCTGCGGCCAGAACCGCCGCGACCATTTCGCCGCCCTGATTGACTTCGGCCAGCACCGCGTCAGCCTTATATTCATGATAAAGAGCAATCGCACGCCGCGCCCATTGATGTGGCTTAGCCATTTTCATGCTTTCATCAGCCAGCACATGCGCAATGCCATTTTCGTCGATACCCGCCACGACAATGCCGCATGCGTCCGATGACTTACCCGATGACGCCGGTGGATCAATCGCGACCAGAATACGGATCAACTCAGGAGCAGACTGTTCAAAACATTGCTCAATCCGCTCACGCGACCACAATGCACCTGCGCGTTCTTCAATCAGTTCGCCGTCGAGTTCCTGTCGTCCGAGCCGCGTACCCGCGTATCGCTGATTGATCGTTTCAATAAAACCACTCGCAAGATGCTCTGCATTCTCAGACGTACGCATATGTGTCATCGCAACCGAATTGTCGGTCATCAATGATTTCAGCAATGGAACCGCGCGCGGTGTTGTCGTTAACACCTGACGCGGAAAGCTCCCCAATCGCAAACCAAACTGCAACATGTCCCAAGTGGCTTGCGGATTTTTCCACTTTGCCAGTTCGTCACACCACGCCGCATCAAATTGCGGACCACGTAAGCCGTCTGGATCTTCGGACGAATAAAGTGACGCCACCGCACCATTATCCCAGAGCAGTCGCCGCCGTGTCGCCTCATAGCGTGGCCGCGACAATCGCGAGACAGACAAGATGCCGGAGGGACCATCCACCATGACCTCACGAGCATCGGCAAAAGTCTCGCCCACCAATGCAATATGTCCGCAATGTCGCGAAGAAAATGGGGCAAGTCCCAATGCCATTCCCAATACCCATTCGGCACCTGCTCGCGTTTTCCCCGATCCGCGCCCACCCAGAATAAGCCATGTGCGCCAGTCACCAGACGGTGGCAATTGCGCATCACGAGCGCTGAGCAGCCACTCTTTGTTCAACGCCATGATCTGATTTTGCGTCAAGTCCGCCGCCCAGGATTTCCCGTGCGCGCCTTTTTGCAAGTTCGTTAATTCTCCTGTCTATACGAGCAAGCGCCGCTTTAACCTCAACGAGACTCACGAGCCCAGTGTCATTACTGGTCTCGACGGCACCCGTTTCAGTCGAAAGCTCGCCCACAGTTTTCACAGCCTTAGCCAAAGCCATCAAAGCTTCAGCCTTACCCTTATCCGGCAATTCCTCAGCATCTATCAGCTTGTTGAGTTCGCTCTGCAATCGTTGCAGAGCCGTGTCTGCGGCAGAGGGTTTGATCAGCGCTTTTTCATCAAGGCCAATAAGCTTCAGCCATTGAAGATATTGCTTTTCTGTACATCCCATCAGCTCAACAATGTCAGCCAGTGCAATATCGTGTTTCGTTTGCAGGCAAAAAGCCAGCCTGACCCGTGCCTCACGGCGCTCGTCTATTTTTTGCGTTTTCAACGGCAATTTCCGTTAGAGCGCATTTCGATCTGATTTTATCAGATCGGCGCTCTAAATATTTGCTTCAACGTGCATCTTGTCCGAAAACCGCTTCGCACTTTTCGGGACGCACTATAATTCCCACTTCTCACGCAAAACCCCGAAAGCATGATGCTTCCGGGGTTTTGCAATAAGGATGAAAGCCGGGGGTACTAAAGCTCTCATCCAGATCAGCCACACTTTTCTGACTGTATCTAATTGATAGCAAAGCACCGTTACGCCGTCAAGGACTATTTTCCTATTTAAGATTTTTTTCTCGTATGACTTTCTTCAATTCGTTTACGAATTAACATGAGTTATCGCTTTATTATCTGATATGGTTCGATGGCAGGTTCTGCTCGTCTCGCAACTTTTACGATTAAAAAGTAGAGTTCATGCGTAACAAGACTGATGAAGATTCTGAAAATAAAGGGCGCAAGCCCTTCAGGGTTTCGCGCCTTATCGGCCTTGATGCATGGATTGATTCCGGCCTTTATAATCTGCGCTTTTATGCTCGGGAGTGGTGGGAAAGCCTCACAATTTTCTCACGAAAATTCCGGGTTCGTGGCTTCCGACGCTTTGTTGTCGAAATTCTGGATGAAGGCTTTACGCTGGGCGTCATTGGCTCTGTCCTGATGCTTGCGCTGGCCTTGCCCGCATTTGAGGAAACCAAAAAAGACTGGCGTGCGCAGGACGACTACGCAGTAACCTTTCTTGATCGCTATGGCAATGAACTGGGACAACGTGGCATTCTGCACAGGCAGGCAGTCCCGATTGATGAATTGCCAGATCATGTCATAAAAGCCGTTCTTGGCACCGAAGATCGCCGTTTCTTTGATCACTATGGTATCGATTTTTGGGGGCTGAGCCGTGCGCTAAGCCAGAACCTGCGCGCCAATGGCGTGGTTCAGGGCGGTTCGACGCTCACCCAGCAGCTTGCCAAAAACCTGTTTCTTTCCAATGAACGCACCATTGAGCGCAAAATCAAAGAAGCTTTTCTCGCGATCTGGCTTGAGAGCAATCTGAGCAAGAAAGAGATACTCCAGCTCTATCTCGACCGTGCCTATATGGGGGGCGGCACATTCGGGATTGCTGCGGCATCGGAGTTTTATTTCGGCAAAAACGTTAAGGATGTATCGCTGGCAGAAGCCGCTATGCTTGCAGGCCTGTTCAAAGCCCCAGCCAAATTCGCCCCGCATGTCAATCTGCCAGCGGCGCGCGCCCGCGCTAATGTTGTACTTTCAAACATGGTTGAAAGCGGATTCATGAGCGATGGACAGGTTGCTGTTGCGCGCCGCAATCCAGCCAGCATCATTGATCGCGCGAAGAATGAAAGTCCGGACTATTTCCTCGATTTCGCTTTTGATGAAGTCAAGAAAGTTGCGGGCCACCTCCCCTATCATACGCTCACCGTGCGCACGACGCTGGATCGCAATCTGCAAAAGGCTGCAGAAGAATCGCTTGAGTTCTACCTTCGTCAGAACGGCAAAGACTACAACGTCTCTGAAGCCGCCACAGTCGTGATCGCCAATGATGGTTCGGTGCGCGCACTGGTCGGCGGTCGCGATTACGGCGAAAGCCAGTTTAACCGCGCGACCAAAGCGCTGCGTCAGGCCGGATCATCGTTCAAGCCATATGTTTACGCCGCAGCCATGGAAAAAGGGCTAACGCCAAGCACCATCGTTTCCGATGCACCTGTCAGCTGGGGCAACTGGGCACCGCGAAATTATGGCCGCAGCTTTGCCGGACGCGTCGATCTGACGACAGCACTTGTAAGGTCGCTCAACTCTGTTCCAGTTCGTCTTGCCAAGGATCATCTGACAACAGCCCCCATCGTTGCACTGGCGAAAGCCATGGGTGTGGAATCAAACATTTCCTCACATAAAACCATGGTACTCGGCACATCTGAAATGACCGTGATGGATCAGGCGACCGGCTTTAATGTCTTTCCCAATGGCGGGATGGCAGGCAATCGCCATGCCTTTACCCAGATCGTTTCATCGGATGGCAAAGTCTTATGGGACTTCTCACGCGATGCGCCAAAGCCCCACCGGGCATTGTCGGAAAAGGCAGCATTCGAGATGAATTCGATGCTGGTGCAAGTGCCGGAACGCGGCACAGCGCGACGCGCCGCACTGCCAATGACACGCGTTGGCGGCAAAACCGGCACGACACAGAACTATCGTGACGCATGGTTTGTTGGCTTTACCGGAAACTTCACGGCTGCCGTTTGGTTTGGTAACGATAATTTCACACCGATGAAGGAACTAACTGGCGGCGTTCTACCTGCAATGGCGTGGCAGCGGATGATGAATTATGCTCATCAGAACATCGAGTTAAAGCCAATCCCCGGTATCACGCCCGCCTTCCCGGCTCCGGCGAAATCAACCGAGCCGAAAGTAGCGGTAACAGACAAGCCTGAAGAAGCCATGTCGGCAGCTCCACGCGTGCTGTCGCCCGTCGCTACCAAAACGCTTAAAGAGCTGAGCGACGCTTTGCGTAATGCACCGCCGGTTCCTGCTCTTGCCGCACGCAGTAAAGTATCGGTACTTTGAGATCAGAATGCTGAAAACAATTCTCAAAGTCATTACGGTACTCGCTATTGCACTTGGCGGCGGCATTTGGGCAACCGATTACGCGCTGGATCATTTCGATGGCTTCGGCGAGTTGCAGCTCGGCGCGTGGAATGCGTATCCAGCCTCAGGCACAACCGATGCCGACCCTTATTCGAAAGCGCGTGCAGCACGTAAGGCCTATCTTGCGCTTGGCACCGCCGAAGGTCTCCCCTTTTATGCGCGCCGGGATAGCAATGGACGCGAACTGCGCCAGGGATGCAGCTATAATTTAAGCGGTTTCACTCCTTCTGCACGGTTCTGGACACTCTATCCGGCAAGCGTCGATCTTGAGCCAATTGTACCACGCGCAGGCTTGCAGCCAGCCCTGCACTCGCGCGAGGTGCTATACGAACACGACGGCAGCGTGAAAATTACCATCAGCCCCGATGCCAGCCCTGATAACTGGTTGCCCATTGAAGGCGCAGGCAATTTTGTGTTGGTCATGACACTCTATGATACGCCTGCCGCCAGTTCTTCCGGTCTGGTTGACCTTGTTATGCCGCGCATAACGCCTCTCGCGAACACGGAGGCCTGCCGTGGCTAAAATCCTGCGCCTGCTTATTCTTGGTCTCGTCGGTGCAGCGATTGTGCATATAGCCGTCTTGCTGCTGATACCGTTCTATTCGAGCAAAAACGCATGGTCACATCTCGAAGCGCTCGGTGACGCCTATCGCTTCCATGTTCTTTCCAAAACATCCGGCCTTGTGAGTGACCAGGACCCACTCATGCGGCAGGCTGCGTGCCGGTTTGATCTGACGGATGGACCTGTGCATATCACGGCGAAAGGTAACCTGCCCTTCTGGTCGCTATCCATTTATGCCCCGAATGGCGACAATCTTTATAGTTTGAATGACAGTGTTGCCGGTGACCGTCAGCTTGATCTGATTATTGCTGATCCAATAGGCGTTGCTGCGCTGCGCTCAGAGGGCGTTCAGAATGATGGTCGGTCGATAATCATCGAACAGGATATTAGCGAAGGCGCAGTTGTTGTGCGCAGCTTCGTCCCTGATGCAAGTTGGAACCAGCAGGTGCAAAATTTCTTCAATCAGGCGCGTTGTTCAACTTATGAAGCAGGTTAACTGCCTCAAAACAGACACTTTCTCGCGCACGGTTAATGAGTTGCTAAGGCTTCATAATTATTATCCATGATGCCGACATGCGGCAGGCCGCGTTTATAGTTTTAGCCTACCGGAGTACCCTGCGTGACAAACGATCAGTTCCGCGTCCTGGAAGAGATTTCAGGCAATCGGAACCAGTCAAATTCGAGAGCTGATGGCAGCAAAGCGGACGACCTTCTGGTCGCTGCAATAGCTGCGTTTGCCTCCCTGACGCGCCCCGGAAGACAAGACGCACATCAGCTTGAAGATCTCGCGTTCCCGCTTCTTGACCGCGCGACACTGCGCGGTAAACGACAAGCAGCCAATGCGATTGCACAGATCGAAGATGCGCCGCGGCGTCTGGTCCTCGCTCTGGCCAATGAGCCCGTCGAAATTTCAGCGCCAATTTTGTTACGCTCGGCAACTTTAAGGCCTCAAGACCTTCTCGATATTATCAGCAAAAATGGTCTCGCCCATGCCCGCGCCATCGCACGCAGGCAGTCGGATGATCCTTTGCTCAAAGATGTGTTGCGCAGCTTCAACGATGCCGTGATCGACCGTCTGCTTGCTTTGCAAGAGAACCTTGCAGGCATAGGAACGGGGAAGTCGGCCAGCCTTTCCGAAATTGATGAGGATCAGCACGCGGACGAAGAAGCGCCACAAGCCTCTTTTTTCAATCCCGGCACACTTGCGACACCGGAACATCTGATCGATACGGCGCTTCTGATTGATGATCAGATTTTCCGCACCGCTCTTGCTGATTCGCTGGATGTGTCTTTTGATCGAGCTGACCGCATCATTGGAAAGTGGCCAGATTCGCATTTGCCGATAGCGTTGCGTGCGCTCGGCATGTCGGCATCCGAATGTTTCATGATTATGTCTGCAATCCTCGGACCAGTTGTCGCCGACCGTGATGGATTGCGTGAATTTATTCAGATTTACCGCTCTATTGATCAGGAAAAAGCTGTCATGCTCGTCCGTCGCTGGAAGGCTGACGACATGTCAAAAGCATTGCGTAGCAAATTGCGTGAGATGGTTACGGCTGCGGATGTCGATCCCGCCTCCATTCGAACCAGCCTATAAGTCATCCACAGCGACTGAGAAAAGACTGGGCGGATCAGCTACATCTTCCAGCTCAATCAACCAGAGATCAGGATCGAAGCGGGTTTCCCGTTCCATCCGCTCACTGACTTTAAGATCATCGACCTCATGAAGAATGCGCAAAAACATGCGTTCACCATCGCTATTTTCTTCATAAGAAGTCTGCGGCGCGGGTGAATAAAGATCGCAGGTGCCAAAGCGTGAACTGATCTTGATGAAAATCGCTCCCGCTTCCTTAGAGCCGCGACGCGCCAGATAAGCAAAGCCGCCCTCGCCCTGCACTTTGCGGATCAGCGCAGAAACCCAGAAATCCGATGTCAGGCGCATAGCTTATCCCGTATCAGCTGATCAGGCCAATTTCGCGCATTTTAGAAATCAACGCAGCATCAACTTCGCCAGTCACAGGCAGTTTAAACAGTTTCTGAAACTCGCGAATAGCATCCTGTGTCGATTTGCCGGGAACACCGTCAACGCTGACCATTTCATTACCAAACGCCTTCAGGCCAGCCTGAACGCGGACGATATCCTGCGACGAAATCTTCGCCTGCGATTGGAATGCGGCCAGTTCGACTGGCTGCTTCTTAGGCTGCGCGGGTTTGCTTTCCAGAGATGCCAGATCAGGCGCACGCTTTGCAGGTGTTTCGACCTTTAGAACTGCAGGCTGAGGCCGTGGTGTCGGCACTGCAGTATCTATAAGCTTCGCGACATCATCTTCTTTCGGCGCCGCAACTGCACCGTTTTGCGCAGGCGCTCCGACCTTTTTCTGCAATGCCTGCCAGCGTTCGATGGCTTCACGCGTCTGCGGGCCTGTAAAGCCGTCAACAGCACCTTGATAGATACCAAGTGTCAGCAATCGTTGTTGCAGACGAGCAATTTCAACATCAGCATTGGGCGCCAATGCTGGCAGCATTTCATCGACTGAGCCAGTCAGCTGCAAACGATCCGGCGAAAGCTCGGCTGATTCTGTCTGAGTTTGTGCTGACGCTGCAGCGGGTTGAACGTTTGCTGTTACTTCCTGCTTATGTTCTGGAGCGGTTCCGGGCAGATAGGCGCGAGGCGTCGCTTTAAAGACAAAATCCGTACGGGTTTTAAAGAAGACAGCATTATGCGCTTCAGGCTGATACCAGAGTGCATTGGCCGAAACAAAGCCCATTACGACTGCGAAGGCCGTCGCGCCGCCGGTAAGCACGGGATTGCGCACGATAAAGTTGCCAGCGAAAATCGCCAGCGCCGAAGCCGAACTGAAAAAGACCTGAAGCAGACGACGTCCGAGACTAGGCCGTTTTGCGGGCTTGCGCGTCGATCCGCTCTTGGCTCTGTTCACGGTTTTCGTCTTTGTTCCACTCATTGTTCCGTTCTCCCTGGTGACGGTGCATGTCGATGACCGTGCCAAGTTGCTGTTCGTCTTCTTCTCCCAAAGAATCCTGATCAAATAATTTCTGCGGACCTGCCACCGGCAGATGAACAGTCACAACCGTTCCTTCGCCCACACAGCTTTTAATATTCATCGAGCCCTGATGCAGCTCTACCAATCCCCGGACCACTGAGAGGCCAAGGCCGGTTCCCTCTTGCGCGCGTGTGTATTGATTATCGGCCCGCACGAACGGCGATCCGATGCGCTGCATATCTTCCGGCTCAATACCGATTCCTGTATCTGCAACGATGATTTCGAGCTGCGGCCGGCCGTCAATCACAACACGCGATGCATCAATGGTCACGCAGCCACCCGACTGCGTGAACTTCACAGCATTGGCTGCGAGATTGAGCAAAATCTGTTGAACCGCACGACGATCAGCGACTACGTCGCCCGTCGTCGCATTCACACGATGGCAGAAAGCGAGGCCTTTCTTTTCGGCCTGTGGCAGCATAACCGACGCGCACAAATCAGCGGCTTCACGGAAAACGAAGCTCTTCGGCTCAATGCGATAGGTGCCAGTTTCGAGCTTGGAGTTATCGAGTACCGAGTTGACCAGTTCGAGCAGATAATGGCCAGACTTATGAATAAGTCCCGCATATTCGCGCTGCTTTTCATCCTGCAACTGGCAGCCCATTTCGTGCGTAAGCATATCCGAGAAACCGATGATCGAATTGAGCGGCGTACGCAGCTCGTGGCTGACGGTTGCCAGCAGACGCCCCTTGCCAATGCGTTCCGCCTCTAGCTCGGCTTTCAATGCAGTGATTTCTTCAAGCAGTCGGTGCTCGCCTTCCAGCGAACGTCCAACCAGCGTGATCATACCATTCTTTGCAACACCTTCCATGCGGAATGACAGGAAAACGGTATTGCCATCTTCGATTGTGCGAAGGCGCACATCGGCAGGACGCGCGTTACGACCAGAGCGCAGATCAGCAAGCAAAGAAACATATTGGACGCGATCAGCGACGTGAACGCGTTCAAGCAGTGCAACGCCTTCCAGCATGGTAGGCTGAACACCAAGAGATGCTGCAGACACCATTCCGATTTTAGAAACAACGCCTTCAGCGTCGAGAGTCATCAGAATATCACCAGCCGCAACAACCGGCTTTTGTGCAATCGGCGGAGCCGAAACCACAACCGTTCGCACCGTCGAACTACGAGCGATGAGGCTTGCAATATAGAGCAGAGAGACGACCAGCCCAGCTGACGAAACACTCGCAACAGAAATACCAGCCGCAGCGAGAATAAGAGCTGCCGCACCAATAGCGGCGAGCGCTGCAAGCGGTTTACGGCTAACCAACCATGCTTCTAATGGAAAGGCTGCTGCCATCACCCAAAGCACGATAATGCTGCCATTGGTAAGTGCTGCGATTGTGCCAAGTCCAGCGCCATACACGGCAAAATTCAGCGTTCCGAGAACTGCAGCATTCACGCCCATCAGGCTCAAAGCGCAGAATATCATCGCAACGCCTGCGAAACTTGCTGCAAGCACAGCGTATGTCGCAAAATCATTCGCAATACCCGATGCAAAGACCGATACAAATAGCAGCACCGGCAAAAGCATGAACGAACCAACGATGCGAATCGCAGAAGCATCTGAACGATCTGTCCAACGCTGGCAAAAACGTTCATAAAAACGCGCAAGCGCCTGCACTTTCGTGCCTGCTTTCTCCGCTGCGTTCAAAAGAATGGCGCTCAACTTGCCTTACTCACTCAATACTCATTCGGCACATCCATCAGGGATTGGCCTGTTAATGGCAGAATGCAGCCGAGGCTTTAAAGAAACGATAAAACAAACTTACAATGAGCGGATTGATGTAAAATCTCACATTCTGGAGCCGTAGTTTTCCAGCTATGGTAAACAGAAGGTGGATAAAGGTTATGCGCTGCTTGGCAATTAACCAATCGAACATTTTTGAGACCAGCGATTCTTACGGTTACGGAATCTTTTCAATTTTAGTGAAGAATGTTTTTGCCAATCCCGGCCAACACATTCGAGAGCAATGATCCGTTTTCTCATCAAATCTGCAATCTGGCTTTCGTTGGCATTTATGATAATGCCGCACTTTTTTCCTGCGGATGAAGAAAGCACACCGGCTCCAAAGCAGGTTGAAAAACCATCCAACGCCAAACCAGACCAGATCGAACAGTTACTTTCTAATGGCAAAACTGCGCTGGAACTCGGCAAGATCTGCGTAAACAATCCCTCATTGTGTGAACACGGCGCGTCTTTCCTGTCCAGCGCTGCAAGCGGCGCGATGGATCGCACTGGCGGCGTACTTGAATATCTGAGTGACCGCTTTGGCACGAAGCAGCTAATGACAACACCGGCCTCACCCGAACCTGCAATTCCACAGCAAGTTTCCATTCAACAAAATCGGACCGCGATTTCGAAAATCCCGATCCCTACTCCGCGGGCTGAAGGGCTTCGCGCACTTGATCGTTCAACAACCGGCGCAATTCCGTCTCGCAATTGATGGTTTAGGGTGACGTTCGCACGCTTTGTCCTTATATAGACAAGCGAACAGTGACCCAATTTGAGCAGATATCATGACCACGACAATCGATAACATCATTTCCGACTTCGAATTTCTCGACGATTGGGAAGATCGCTATCGTTATGTGATTGATCTGGGAAAAGAGCTGCCCGCATACCCGGATGATGCGCGCGATGCTGCGCACAAGGTGCAGGGCTGCGTCAGTCAAGTATGGCTCAAAACCATTCCGCATGAAGGTTCTGACCCGGTTATCGATTTTCTGGGTGATTCAGATGCGCATATCGTGCGTGGTTTGGTTGCGATCGTGCTCGCGTTTTATTCGGGGCGCAAAGCTTCCGAAATCGTGGCATCCGACCCCGAAGAGGTTCTCAAAAAATTGGGGCTGGATGAACATCTGACGCCGCAGCGCTCCAATGGTTTGCGCTCTATGGTGGCACGCATTCGCCGCGATGCAGAGGCACTCAAAGTGTCAGCTTAATAGCTTTTCAACAGCAAGTGCGGCGGCGAGCAATTCCTTATCAGCACCGTTGCGCGCCGTTAGCATAAGCCCCGCAGGCATTCCGGTTACGGGCATCGGTAGAGTAATACTGCAAAGATCGAACTGATTAGCGATCTGCGTATTGCGCAAAAGTAGCCCTTCAACGCGGTCGTATTCGACGGGATCGTCAATCACCGACGCAATCGTCGGCGCTACGATTGGCGTGGTGGGCGTCACTAGGAAATCTATGTATGCAAGCCTCCGATCCATTTCGGTTATGAGGCTTTGCCGTATCTGCATAAGGCCATGATAGTCCTCTTCAGACACTTTTAGACGTTTTGCCAGCGTGTGTTTTACACGCTCATCGACATTCGCGTCAGGATCTTTCAACCACGTATCGGCATGGATATGGCTCGCTTCAATGCCGGCAATTGACCCAATCGAAGCCGCCTTGCGCAACTCAAGAATGAGGTCATTCAGCTCAAATGAAACGACCCGCGCACCTGCATCTTGAAGCATCTTAAGGCTGTGTTTGAAAGCATCGCAAACGTCAAGTTCCATATCGGCTAGCATCGTGCCTTCCGGCAAACCGACCGTTAAACTGTCCAAAGCCCTTGGCGCTGGCAACACAAGAGCCTCTCCCGCCATGATTGCATCTGCAAGAAGGCAATCCGAGACCGTCTTGGCAATTGGGCCAATCGAGTCAAGCGATGGTGCCAATGGAAAAGCGCCATCAAGGGGAATGCGCTTTGCCGTCGGTTTAAAGCCAACCAGCCCGTTCAAGGCGGCAGGAATACGCACTGAACCGCCTGTGTCAGAACCGATAGCAATTTCACTGGTGCCCTCGGCGACCGACACCGCCGCCCCCGAAGATGAACCACCCGGCACGCGCTGTGGATCAATTGCATTGGCAGGCACACCATAATGCGGGTTTAAGCCGACAGCTGTAAACGCAAACTCAGTCATATGCGTCTTGCCGATAATGACTGCACCCGCAGCCCTTAAACGCTGGATAATTACGGCGTCTTCGCTCGCAGCCTCTGCAGTTTTGCGAACAACAGAACCTGCAAGCGTCGGCTCGCCTTTGTTATCGAACAAGTCTTTGATCGATATGATCCGACCGTCCAGCGGGCCAACACACCGCCCACTATCGCGACGCCCGTCAGAAGCACGGGCCTCCGTAGTGGCTGTGCCTACATAAATAGTACTGAAAACACGCTCGCTGCCGACACGAGTTCTCAGTTTCGACAAAATATTTTCAAGCTTATTGCGAGTACTAAGCATATGTCCCCCGTCAGAACACTGTTGTTGTTGAAACTACTGACAGGGTCAATGTGGTTAAAAAGCATCACAGCAACCAATCCTACTGTGGACGTGCTGCCGGGCGATAATCCTCTGCACCCCAGTGAACAATACCCGTGGAGCGGGGCACTCTGCCTGAATGTGGATTGTAATGCCTATGCAGCATAGAAAGCCCCATTTTAAGCAGCATCTTTCCTGACCGGACCGGCCATTGGCGCTCCCGTTCGACAAGCTCCAACCCTTTAAGAAAGCAGCACACATCAATCAACACACCGCTCAATTCGGGCCCGACTGCTTCTAATGCGCGCTCCACCCGCATGCGGCTTGCCAGCGCAATATCAGTAAACTCAGCCATTCCTCCCGGCCCGGAACGACTGGAAGTGCCAACGCCTACATCCCATCGTGCTGAAATCGAAGGCATCATTGATCCCCGCGTGAAGTCCGAACGCAACCGTTCTCCGGCCCTAAACTCGTCTTCAGAAATAAAGCTTATACCTGCACCATTGCGCAGCCTGAAAAGCTTTGCCAATGGCGATTCAGAAGGATTAATTTCAACCTTCTCGCCATAATCGAGCTCTATAGTTTCAGTCTTTCGCGCGGTAACTGGCTTTTTCTCAGCACTCTTACGAGCCTTAATAGCAAGTAAAAGGCGACCATCTTTACAAAGCAAAATGCCACGACTTTGCATCGCATCAAGCTCGTCACGCGTTGCCGCAATTGTACCGTGATCGGCTACAAGCAAAACATGGGTGTCACGTACAGAATCCTGTATCTCGCCTCCACCCAGTTTCAAAAAGCGGATAATTCTTGCTTCGGACGTCGAACACATTGCGCTCATGCTGCCATCCTCCAATCCGAGAACCCAACGTTAACGAGTTTTTCCAGTGCGGAAACCACCGCATCATAATCCGCGTCATCTCGTCGATCTTCAACGAGATGGCATGCATACATCACCGTCGTGCGTTCACGAGAGAAGCCAACTGCGACTTCACCCATCACCATGCCGAAAGAGGTATGAGCTAAGTACATGCCTAATTGTCGAACCTGTGCAACTTCCCTTCTGCACCGCATAGGTGAACGCAACTCTGTACCGCTAACACCGAAGTAAGCGGACAACATATCTATCAGTGCTTCGCAGATTGCGACGTTCTTTTCCTGACGCCTGCGCCCCAGAACCGGACCAGAATTATCCAGCTTCAGTGTTCGTCCGTATCGCGCTGCAATGACCTTTAAAGCCTCAACAGCCTCTGCGCGGGTATGGATGATATCCGGAGTTTTCAGAGACATTCATCTTTCCTCACCGTTATAGGAATATCTTCTTATAATGAGGATTATGCAAGCGGGGATAAGTTTATTGAAGCACCGTTCGAATTGGATATCCACTGATTTTATTAATTTATAGGAATTTTATCCACACCCCAGGCACGTCCGTCATTGTGTGATCAGAAATACGCAACGTACGAAAGATGGAAAATGGAACTCGCCCTTCGAAAAGCCCGCAAAGAATTTATTGCTACGCGTAATGAAGAACGGATAGGAGCGATGCAGCGTGCGGCACTACAGATCATCGCCGGTATCGATATGGATACGCTGCTAAACGCTTCAAAAGATGAGAAAGATCAAGCTGAGAACAGACTAACCAGACTTATCGAACGGGAGCGACTGAAGGGCATCAACGGCCACTGGAGCTATGACCTTAATAGGCATATCGCCTTAAAACAGGCTCTGAACAGGTTACAGGGCAGAATGCGCATTACTCGATCAAGCAACAAACTAAAACATGCTGGTTATTTTCGTTAATTCAACAAAATAGTTCAACTTAAATAAAATAGCCCGACACACGGGTGCCGGGCTATGATCAACTTGTTTTCATATCAAACAAGCGTCCGATAAAACTATCGGATCAATTATGCGTCTTTAGGCTTACGGCCCAGACCCATCTTCTTTGCAAGACGCGAACGTGCAGCAGCATAGTTCGGAGCGACCATTGGGTAGTTAGGATCGAGATCCCACTTCTCACGGTACTGTTCAGGCGTCATGCTGTAATGTGTCATCAGGTGGCGCTTGAGCGATTTGAACTTCTTACCGTCTTCAAGGCAGATGATGTAATCGTCATGAACCGACTTCTTCGGGTTTACAGCTGGCTTCGGCTTTTCAACAACGACAGGAGCTTCTTCACGAACAACATTGCTCTTGAAGGCAGAATGTACTTCTGAAATCAGGAGAGGCAGTTCACTTGCACGAATAGAATTATTTCCAACATAAGCGGCAACAACTTCAGCAGTCAGGCTGAGCAGCAATTCTGCGCTCTCGTCGTAGATTTCAGGGTTTTCCATTTTTTTTCCTTTATAGTCGTTCTTTAAATCAAGCAGATCACAGCGTTCAAAAACCTGAATGTAATCTGCACAAATTCTTATTCCCTGCCCAACATTAGCCCGCGTCGCAAATAACAATGAATAGTGCCATTTGCAATAGAATTGTCAAACCACTTTACATTAAAAGAACTAATTTCTTCTTGTTTCAACAAATAGAACACACTCAAACGCGGAACTGACATATCAAAATGACTGACATATCCTAGATAGCGCTCTCATGAGCACCGCAATGTATTCGCAAAGTGGGGGGATGAGCGATAGATTGTCTGTAGCGCTTCCTTAGTTTACAGGACAGACTTAAGCAATAGTTTTTTTCGGACAAGTCTTTTAACGCCAGCTAAAACAACCATATTTTATTGAGTAAATTCATGGATAATGACTGAGGCAGCAAAAAGGCAAATCTCAAATATATTCCATATGAATAAACTCGAATTCCATGCTTCCCACAACTATATGTGTCACATAGCTTTAAAATCTAATGGCCCACACGAAAGATTTACCAAATTCTTGAGCGACGTACATCAAATGCACAATATATACGTTTAGAGGCGGCTTTTGATGTCGTTTTATCAAAATGAAGCTCTTAAGCAGTTCGCTTTTAACGACAATTAAGTCGTTTTTCGCTAAGCCATTCAACTAACACTTTAGACTTCTAAAATGCCAATCTCCAAATACAGGAGGAAACAATGTCTAATTCCAATTCCACTGATCAGACCCGCCACCTGAAAGTCATGAAAACCGATGCGGAATGGCGTGAGCAGCTCACGCCCATTCAGTACCAGATCACTCGCCAGCATGGGACTGAACGCGCTTTCTCCAGCCCGAATTTTGATAGCTCACTGCACGGAACATATCGCTGTGTTTGCTGCGATAAGCCGCTTTATAAATCAGAAACGAAGTACGAGTCAGGAACAGGCTGGCCGAGCTTCTATCAACCAATTGAGCCAGACGCCGTTTTCGCAGTTGAAGATCATTCCTATGGCATGAACCGCACTGAAATTCGCTGTTCAGATTGCGACGCACATCTGGGGCACGTTTTTCCTGATGGTCCGCCGCCAACAGGTTTGCGTTACTGCATGAATGGTAACGCACTGATCTTCGATCAGGATTAATTCTTGTCTTTGACAGTCCGGACCGGCACAACAGTCCGGACTGATTTCTTTTGCTTTTTACCGGATATTACATGCCCCACGATAAGAATTTTCCGACCCCGCCTGCAGCACCAAAGCATCCAGCACGTGATACGCGCCACGGCATTACCCGCACCGATGATTATGCATGGCTGCGCGCTGATAACTGGCAGGAAGTGTTCAAAGATCCTTCTGTTCTGGCGCCTGAAATTCGCGAGCATCTGGACGCTGAAAACGCTTATCAGACTGCCTTGATGCAGGATACTGACGCACTTCAGCAACAGCTTTTTGCCGAGATGCGTGGACGCATCAAGGAAGATGATTCATCAATTCCATCGAAGGATGGCCCCTATGCATACGGTGTATCCTACCGGACCGGTGGCGAGCAGCCATATTTCATCCGTACACCGCGCGATGGTGGTACGGAAACAATCCTTCTCGACGGCGACAAAGAGGCCGAAGACAAAGCCTATTTCCGTCTTGCATCCGCCGATCATTCACCCGATCACAATCGTTTGATCTGGGGCTATGACGATAAGGGATCAGAGTTTTATAAACTCCGGGTTCGCGATCTCGAAAAAATGTCGGATCTCGAAGATGTCCTTACGGATACCAATGGCGGCGGCAGTTGGGATGCTGACAGCAAGGGCTTTTTCTATACTTTGCTTGATGAAAACCATCGCCCATCCAAGGTCTTCTATCATCTGATCGGCACCGAACAGACGCAGGACAAGCTGATCTTTGAAGAAAAAGACGCTGGGTTCTTCTTAGGTGTTGGTGGCTCTCCACTTGATGACTTCATCTTCATCGATATTCATGATCATGAAACGTCTGAATCCTGGTTGCTGCCTGCGAACGATCCTGCGGCAAAGCCGCAGCTCATCATGGCCCGCAAAACAGGTGTCGAATATGATATTGCGCCCGGCGGAGATGAATTCTTCATTCTGACGAATATTGATGGCGCCAAAGACTTTAAGATCATGCGCGCGCCTGCGTCCGCACCGCAGCCAGAAAATTGGGAAGAACTGGTCGCGCACGTTCCGGGACGCCTGATCCTGTCACACGGCGCTTATAAGAACCATCTCGTTTGGATGGAGCGCGATAACGGCCTTCCGCGCATCGTCATTCGTGACCGCAAGACCGGCGAACAATATGCCATTGCCTTCGATGAAGAAGCCTACTCGCTCGGACTGCAGGGCAGCGCGGAATATGACACGGATGTAATCCGCTTTTCTTATTCTTCGATGACCACGCCTGAGCAGCTTTTCGATTACAATATGAACACGCGCGAACGCACTTTACTCAAAACACAGGAAGTTCCTTCCGGTCATAACATTGAGGATTATGTGACGCGGCGTGTTCTTGCACCTGCTAGCGATGGTGAACTGGTGCCGGTATCGCTGATCTATCACAAGGATACAAAGCTCGATGGCTCTGCGCCATGCCTGCTCTATGGCTACGGCTCATATGGCATGAGCATGCCTGCAAGCTTCAGTACCTCACGACTATCTCTGGTTGATCGAGGCTTTGTGTACGCCATCGCACATATTCGCGGCGGCAAGGAAAAAGGCTTTGCGTGGTATGAAAACGGCAAGCGTGAAAAGAAGACCAACACGTTTACGGATTTCATCGCGGCTGCAAAGCACCTCGTTAGCGAAGGTTTCACCAGCCACAATCGGATTGTTGCACATGGCGGCTCGGCAGGCGGTATGCTGATGGGCGCGATTGCCAATCTGGCACCGGAAGCTTTCGGCGGCATCATTGCAGAAGTGCCGTTTGTCGATGTGCTCAATACGATGCTCGATGACACCCTCCCTCTCACGCCACCTGAATGGCCGGAATGGGGAAATCCAATTACGTCAGAAGCTGACTATCGCACCATCGCGGCGTACTCGCCTTACGACAATGTAACGGCTCAAGACTATCCGCGCATTCTCGCGGTCGCTGGTCTGACAGATCCTCGCGTGACCTATTGGGAGCCTGCCAAATGGGTCGCCAAACTGCGTGAACTAAAAACAGATGATCATCCGGTACTTTTCCGCATCAATATGGATGCTGGACATGCCGGTGCATCGGGTCGGTTTTCTCGACTAGAAGAAGTGGCATACACCTATGCTTTTGCTCTGAAAGCAGTCGATAAAGCATAATAGAGATATATTTATAATGCTCCCGGCAATTTATTTGCCGGGAGTTTTTATTGGGCTTATATTATTTAAATGAACAGACGCGGAGATCAGATCATGCATCGTGCATTTTTAACCGCTCTTATTGCTTTTCCCTTATTGGTTCCTGCAACACTTGCGGAAGCTCAGGTTCGCAAAGATGTCAGCGAATATGCCGGGCAACGCTGCAACACGCCACCACGCGGCAGTGGCGTTATTGTTGGTCAATTCAGCGGTGTGGACGACTCTCCGTTCGTCAGCAGTGATGGATTAGTGCCTGTTGATCGCTTTCGCTGTTTTCAGACCATGTCTGAATGCAAAGGCTGGCTCTATACAATGCAAAGCAAATACACCAATGCCGGATTGCCGACTGTCGTTCGCTGCACCAAACGCTAATCAGCGATTGGACGAATAGCCGTTCTTATGCGCGGGGATCGCCTTAAGATAGGCTGCAATCGCTTCTCGATCTGCATCGCTTATCTGCGCCATGTTGGCCACAACATCGGTCATAGAACCGCCGAGTGAGTCAAAATCTGGCGTAAAGCCGCTTTGCAACGCATAGGCGATATCGTTCGCGCTCCAGTCACCAATGCCACCCTCGCCTGAGGTGATATTAGGCACGATGCCTTTGCGACCATCGCTGCCGGTTTCAGGCGAGAGCGCCCCTGCCATCCATTGCTTTGTGTCCAAGCCACCAATGGCATTACGTGGCGTGTGGCACTCTGCGCAATGGCCAAGCGCTTCGGTGAGATATTGACCGCGCTTGACCTGATCCGATGCATTGGCCAGCTCGACAACCGGCTTATCTGAGAGATAAAGCTGTTTCCAAAGCCCGAGACCACGGCGAATATTGAATGGAAAACCAAGCTTATGCGCCGCCGCGACATTGTCCGATTCTGGCAGCGTTTTCATGTAGACGAACAAATCGGCCACGTCCTGCGGCTTCATCTTAGCGTAAGATGTGTATGGAAAAGACGGATAGAGATGCTCCCCTGCCCGTCCTGTCCCTTCCAGCATCGCATTGGCAAAGTCGTGCAACGTCCAGTTACCAATGCCTTGTTCTGATGGCGAGACATTAGGCGCAATGAATGTGCCAAAATCCGAAGCCAGTTCATGTCCGCCAGCAAGCACCTTGCGCGCATCGCCCGCAGCACCGGGGGCGGCATGACACGATGCACAGCCTCCTGCCCAGAAAATCTGCTCGCCATTCGCTGCATCACCCGGCTGCAAAGATGCAATCACCGACTGATCAACCGTCTGAGGCGTTGTTAGAACCCAGAAAGCGGCGGCTCCCAAGATGACGACAGCACCAGCGACATATGCGAGTTTGCGAACCATGACTTTGCTAATCAGTTCTTCTTTTCACGATAGACCTGATGACAGGAACCGCAATTGGCTGCGACCTGCTGGAAAACCGGCTTCAGCGCATCAAGATCAGCAGGCTTTGCGGCAACGGCTGCGGCGGCATCAGCGCGGAACTTTTCGACGTGTTTGACGAAGTCTTCCTTGTTTGCCCAGATCTTGGACGAAGCTTCCGTATCGCCCTGATCGGAGCCCGCAGGGAACAAAGTGTCGACATCGAACTTCTTCGCGTCAGCATCAATCTTTTCAAGCGCCGCGAGAGCCGCAGCCGCATCGAAAGGTTTCTCACCCTTCACCATTGGCGCAAGTTGCCCGACTGAACGCCCCATATCCTTCATGATGGCCTGACGATCAGCAATCGCGTCAGCATGCGCCATACCGGCGACCAACACAGCAACCGAACTCACAGTGAGAAAAATTGAACGCATGTAATCCTCCACATCCAAAATCGAACAACAATCATGTTGGGTAAAATATCCGATACAATGCGTGTGTGCGCAACAGAATCGACAGACAAAACCCGCGGATCAAAAGTAATATGACGAATTTATAGGGAGTATTACAAACATTACACGATATTGTGAAAAACTTGAATTCAATACTATTGTTTAATTATGTCAGAATCGCATTCTGAAAATCAGATAATACTTATCTTGATATTTATGGTCATGATTTATTGTAGACTGAACTAAATTCTTATAATCGGCTCAACTACATAAGAGTGTGGCACATTTCAGAATGCGCTCTGGACTAACCACAAAGAAAAACCCCGCTTTCGCGGGGTTCTTGCCGATCACAATGAAATGGCAATTATGCCTTTTCGTAAAGCTCGAGCACGTAATCCCAGTTCACAAGGCTATCAACGAAAGCTTCGAGATACTTCGGACGCGCATTACGGTAATCGATGTAATAGGAGTGTTCCCATACGTCGACGCCGAGGATTGGCGTTGCGCCATGAACGAGCGGGCTTTCGCCGTTTGCAGTCTTCGAGATTTCGAGCTTGCCGTCCTTAACCGACAGCCATGCCCAACCCGAACCGAACTGACCAGCGCCAGCTGCGATGAAGTCTTCGCGGAACTTGTCGTAGCCGCCAAGATCGGATTCAACGGCCTTTTCAAGCGCGCCTGGAAGTTTCTTGCCGCCGCCGTCTTTCTTCATCCAGTTCCAGAAATGGAGATGGTTGTAATGCTGACCAGCATTGTTGAAGAGCGCCTGGTTCTTGCCGAAGCTTTCCTTGACGATTTCTTCAAGGCTCTTGCCTTCAAGACCTGAACCTTCGAGCAGCTTGTTACCATTGGTAACATAAGCCTGATGGTGCTTGTCGTGGTGGAATTCTAGTGTTTCGCGCGACATGAACGGCGAAAGTGCGTCATAATCATACGGAAGGGCGGGCAGTTCAAAGGCCATCGGAACTCTCCTCTTGTGTCTTTCAGCTTACTTTGAGCAGCTGACTATGGGCAGTGCGAACACGTGCCCTAAAACTTGCGTGCGCAATCTACATAGGCCGCAACGTCGCATGCGGCAATGGCGCATTTTCTAAATTCACCCACCAAATCAATGAATTTTTATTGAAATTGCATAAGGATAGGGTTCACTTTACTTTTTTTGAGATTGATGCACGAACGGAGAAAATCAGTGCCCCATAGTTCTTATGTTTTCGACGCGTATGGCACATTGTTCGATGTGCATTCCGCTGTGCGCAGACATGAGGATAAAGCGGGACCGGATGGCGCTGCATTCTCTCTGCTTTGGCGCACAAAACAGCTCGAATATTCTTGGACACTCAGCCTGATGGGCGAATATCGCGACTTCTGGAAGCTTACAGAAGATGCATTGGACTTTGCCTTTGCCCGCTATCCGTCTGTTGAGAAAGCACTGCGCGGTGACCTGCTGGAAGCTTACTGGAAGCTCGATTGCTACCCGGAAGTCCCTGCCGCACTGAAGAGCCTGAAAAGTCGGGGCGCGCGATTGGCTATTCTCTCCAACGGTTCACCAACGATGCTGGAGGCTGCCGTCAAATCCTCTGCGCTGGATGTGCTACTTGATGATGTCATCTCTGCTGATAGTGTAAAGCGCTATAAAACATCGCCTTCGGTCTATGAACTGATCACGATGCAGTGGCGGCTTTACCCCTCGGCAATCTCATTCCAGTCTTCCAATCGCTGGGATGTTGCAGGCGCCGCGCGATTCGGGATGCGTGCCGTGTGGATCAACCGATCCAATCAACCCGATGAATATAAGCAATATCCGCCCGCACTCATTTTGCCGAATCTGGAACTGCTGGATTGAATATCACTAAAACTTGAATATGCGGCGCGGTGAACAACCCTCTGTTGCGGCCAAAATTGTGTCGCAACAGCAACACGAGACCCGTTACGGCGCTTTAGCCATGTTTAGGCCTCATTATAAACGGCGAGAGGCCACATTTATCGGGCGTTTTGCCAGCAACTAAATGCATTCAAACTCGTTATCACCGCGGAATTCGCGACTATTACAACGAATAGTCGCACTTCATTAACCCTAACCGTTGTATCTAACACCCCTCCCGTCACCAATCTGGTTTTCATATGCAAACGACCCTTACCCGCCGTTCCTTTCTAACGGCCATGACAGCAACAGCGGCGGCCGGCCTCGCCGGTTGCGCTCAGTTGGGGCAGAATGTTCCAATCGTAGATGTTGATGCTAATGGCAATCCTATCAACAGGACGCCGCAAGCCAGCGTTGATTCTTCCTATGGAAGCTGGGCATCCATGTATGCGGCTGTTGAAGACAATGGCTATCAGCTCCCTGCCATTCCAATCCAGAAAATGGACAAGCGCTATTTGCGTCAGGTTGTGCAGGATCCAACCGGCGAAATGCCAGGCACCATCGTTGTCGATACGACCAACCGTTTCCTTTATCTGGTACTCGGTAATGGTCAGGCAATGCGGTATGGCGTCGGCATTGGCCGTGATGGCTTTGCATGGTCGGGCCGCGCAGTCATTCAGTACAAGCGCGAATGGCCACGTTGGACGCCACCGGATGAGATGGTTGCCCGTCAGCCAGAACTCGAACCATACAGCTCGCGCAATGGCGGCATGGCCCCCGGCCTTAAGAACCCGCTTGGTGCACGCGCGCTTTACATCTTTAAAGATGGCAAAGACACGATCTATCGCCTTCACGGAAATCCTGAATGGTGGTCAATCGGCAAGGCCGTTTCTTCAGGCTGCGTTCGCCTGATGAATCAGGACATCATCGATCTCTACAATCGCGTACCAGCGAAATCGCCCATTCTGGTTATGTAATTTGCAATAAGCGATAAGAATTAAAAAGCCCCGGAAATCCGGGGCTTTTTCTATTCCTATTACACTATCTATCAGCGTTTGAAACTTCCTAGAATGCCACGCACCAG
>Ga0308165_1001989_pt1 | contig 26333 bp, 22 predicted proteins | sample PhyWR2_FD_201032 | JGI IMG/M metagenome (GOLD analysis project Ga0308165, IMG submission 201032) | Phyllosphere microbial communities from UC Gill Tract Community Farm, Albany, California, United States - DLSLW.R2 | ecosystem: Host-associated > Plants > Phyllosphere > Unclassified | place: USA... | reverse complement strand
TGTCAGCGCGGCCACCGCCGCCCTTGCCGCCCAGCGCCTCGACGCCCTTGCGGACGAGTTCGACGGCGCTGACCGTGGCGACCAGATCTTCGGTAACGGCAGCAGCGATGCTCGCCTTGCCCTCGTTCACTGCGACGATTGCCGCAACGCCCGAACCAAGCCGCTGCTTGGCCTGGTCGAGCAGCCCGCGCAGGTCCTTGGGGTCAAGCCCTTCGAGAACCTGACCGGAGAACTTGATCCCGTTCACTTCTTCGTCGGCAGCCTCGGCCTTGCCCGAACCACCGCCTAGCGCGAGCGCCTTCTTGGCTTCTGCCAGTTCGCGCTCCAGCTTGCGGCGCTCGTCGAGCAGTGCGGCAACGCGCGCTTCGACGTCCTCAGGCGTAGTGCGCAGCAGGCCAGCGGCGTTCTTGAGCGCGTCTTCACGGCCGACTAGCCACTGGCGCGCGCCTTCGCCGGTCATCGCCTCGATACGGCGCACACCCGAAGACACCGCGCTTTCGGCCACGATGCGGAACACGCCGATGTCGCCGGTGGCACGCACGTGAGTGCCGCCGCAAAGCTCGACCGAATAGGAACGCTCGCCCGAATTGCGGCCCATCGACAGTACGCGAACTTCATCGCCATACTTCTCGCCGAACAGCGCCATCGCGCCGGCGGCAACCGCATCGTCCGGCGCCATCAATCGGGTGAGCACCTGTTCGTTGGCGCGGATCTCGGCGTTGACCTCTGCCTCGATCACCGCCACGTCCTCGTCGGTCAGCGGCTTGGGGTGCGAATAGTCGAAGCGCAGGCGCTCAGCTCCGACCATCGAGCCCTTTTGAGTCACGTGGTCACCAAGACGGCCCCGCAGCGCCGCATGAAGCAGGTGCGTGGCCGAGTGATTGGCGCGTATCGCATCGCGGCGCGTAACATCGACCGCGAGGTTGACCACATCGCCCACCTTGATCGTGCCCGCATCGACGCGGCCGTTCATCGCATGAAGGCGGCCAAGCGGCTTGGCGGTGTCCTCGATCGTGATCGCAAGCGCGCTGCCACCCGATCCGGCGCCGCCGGTGATGGTGCCGGCATCGCCGACCTGACCGCCCGATTCGCCGTAGAACGGGGTCTGGTTGGTGAGGACGGTAACGCTCTCTCCGGCGCTGGCGGTGTCCACTTCCTTGCCGTCACGCACCAGCGCAACGACGCGGCCTTCGCCGCTGGTCGAGGTGTAGCCGGTAAACTCGCTGGCACCTTCGCGCTCGGCGATGTCGAACCAAACTTCGCTGTCGGCAGCCTGGCCAGAGCCCTTCCACGCAGCGCGGGCAGCAGCCTTCTGCTGCGCCATGGCGGCATCGAAGCCGGCCTTGTCGACCGCAATCCCGCGCGAACGCAGCGCGTCCTCGGTCAGGTCGTAAGGGAAGCCGAAGGTGTCGTAGAGTTTGAATGCGGTTTCGCCGGGCAGTTCGCCGCCCTCACCCAGGTCTGCGGTCGCTTCCTCGAGGAGCTTGATGCCGTTCGACAGGGTACGGCGGAACTGGATTTCCTCGCGCTCCAGCGTTTCCTCGATCAGCGGCTGCGCGCGGCCGAGTTCGGGATAGGCCTGACCCATTTCCGCAACGAGCGCCGGCACCAGACGGTGCATCAGGGGATCGCGCGCGCCAAGCAAATGCGCGTGGCGCATGGCGCGGCGCATGATGCGGCGAAGCACGTAGCCGCGGCCCTCGTTGGACGGCAGCACGCCGTCCGCCAGCAGGAAACTGGTCGAGCGCAGGTGGTCGGCGATGACGCGGTGGCTGGCGCGGCTGTCCCCCTGCGCGGCCACGCCGGTCAGGCTTTCGGACGCAGCGATAAGCGCCTTGAAAGTGTCGATGTCGTAGTTGTCGTGCACGCCCTGCATGACCGCCGAGACGCGCTCCAGCCCCATGCCGGTGTCGATCGATGGCTTGGGCAGGTTGCCGACGATCTCGCCGGCCGACTGCTCGAACTGCATGAACACAAGGTTCCAGATTTCGATGAAGCGGTCACCGTCCTCTTCCGGCGACCCCGGAGGGCCGCCCCAGATGTGGTCGCCGTGATCGAAGAAGATTTCCGAGCAGGGTCCGCAGGGACCTTCATCGCCCATCGCCCAGAAATTATCCTTTGTGGGGATGCGGATGATCTTGCTCTCGGGCAAGCCGGCGATCTTCTTCCACAGGTCGAATGCTTCGTCGTCCGTGTGATAGACAGTGACCAGCAACTTCTCGACCGGGAGCGCCCATTCCTTGGTCAGCAGGTTCCAGGCGTTAGTGATCGCCTGCTCCTTGAAATAGTCGCCGAAGGAGAAGTTGCCCAGCATTTCAAAGAAGGTGTGGTGGCGGGCGGTGTACCCGACGTTGTCCAGATCGTTGTGCTTGCCGCCGGCGCGCACACACTTCTGCGAGGAAGTGGCGCGCGGGACCGAGCGCGTCTCAAGCCCGGTGAACACGTTCTTGAACGGCACCATGCCGGCATTCACGAACATCAACGTCGGGTCGTTGTAAGGAACGAGCGGCGCTGACTGAACGGCCTCGTGACCATTGCTGGCGAAATAGTCGAGGAAGGACCGGCGGATTTCGTTGGTCGTCTGCATAGTTTGGGCCGATAATGCACGTGCGCGAGGTCGGCAAGCGCTTGTCTGCGGTCAGACTGTTCGGGAATCACGATAAGACGGTCGAATTCCGCTTCGCTGTGGCGAAGACAGCCCACTGAAGCGACCGTTCGCCATGTGCGACGGGTATGGGCGGTCTACGGCGAATTGCGTAAACCACCCGCGCCTATCCAGCATCCCGCAGATGGTTCCCTCCCCGAGCACGCTCGGAGAGGGATTGGTTTTTTAGTCGTCGTCGCCTTCCGACGGACCAACCATCATCTCTTCGGCGAGGCCTTCGGTCTTGGTGCGGATCGCCTTTTCGAGGCGGTCTGCAACCTCGGGGTTTGCCTTCAGGTAGGCCTTGGAGTTTTCACGGCCCTGACCGATGCGGATCGAATCGTAGCTGAACCACGCGCCCGACTTCTCGACAATGCCGGCCTTGACGCCGAGATCGAGGATTTCGCCGATCTTGGAGACGCCTTCACCGTACATGATGTCGAATTCAACCTGCTTGAACGGCGGTGCTACCTTGTTCTTCACCACCTTCACGCGGGTTGCGTTGCCGACGACCTCGTCTTTGTCCTTGATCGCGCCGGTGCGGCGGATGTCGAGACGGACCGAGGCGTAGAACTTCAAGGCGTTGCCGCCCGTCGTCGTCTCCGGGTTGCCGTACATGACGCCGATCTTCATGCGCAGCTGGTTGATGAAAATCACCATGCAGCGCGAACGGCTGATCGAGCCGGTGAGCTTGCGCAGCGACTGGCTCATCAGGCGGGCCTGAAGACCGACGTGGCTGTCGCCCATCTCACCTTCGATTTCGGCGCGGGGGACCAGCGCGGCCACCGAGTCGACCACCAGAACGTCGATCGCGTTCGAACGCACCAGGGTGTCGACGATTTCGAGCGCCTGCTCACCCGTGTCGGGCTGCGAAACGATCAATTCGTCGATGTTGACGCCCAGCTTCTTGGCATAGACCGGGTCAAGCGCGTGCTCGGCGTCGATGAACGCAGCGGTGCCGCCGGTCTTCTGCGCCTCGGCGATGACGTGCAGCGCCAAGGTGGTTTTACCCGAGCTTTCCGGGCCATAAATCTCGATCACGCGGCCGCGCGGCAAGCCGCCGACGCCAAGCGCGATATCGAGGCCGAGCGAACCGGTGGAGATCGCCTCGACCTGCATCGTCTCCTTCGAGCCCAGCTTCATAGCCGAGCCCTTGCCGAACGCCTTGTCGATCTGGGCAAGCGCTGCCTCTAGCGCCTTTTGACGGTCCATTGCGTCCTTTTCCTTGCCTTCCTGGATCAGCTTGAGCTGAGCAGCCATGTCTCTTCCCCTTTGCTACCGGGCTGACCGGAAAGGTCAACGTCACGAAGGGGTGTGTATTCTCTTTGTTCTCATAGAACAAGAGGAGAACTTCGGCGGATTTCCGTTTTTTAACGGCCCCCTGCCGTGCGAATCAGCTCTGGGCCATATGCGCCAGAACTTCCCCGACTTTTTCTGAAAGTTGCTGCACCGAGAACGGCTTGGGCATGAACCAGGCGTTGGGGATGCCAATCTGCTTGCGCAGTTGCTCCTCTGCATAACCGGACATGAACAGAACCGGCAGGTTCGGAGCAAAGCGGCGAATCTCACGCGCCATGGCCGGGCCGTCCATCGTCGGCATGACGACGTCGGAGACGACGATGTCAAACTTGCCGCCTTCCTGCACCAGTTCCAGCCCCTCCTCGCCGTCGCGCGCACAGGTTACCTGGTAGCCCTGGCGGGTGAGCGCGCGTTCGGCAACGATGCGGACCGGGTCCTCGTCCTCGACCAGCAGGATCGAGCCACCGCCCGCCCACTGGGTCGGCGGGGCTACGGGCTTGGCCTGGGCGATCTCGGGGGTGCTGCCGGGGGCAACGTGGTGGACCGGAAGGTAGACTGTGAAGCGCGTTCCCTTGCCCACTTCGCTTTCCGCGAAGATGAAGCCGCCGGACTGCTTGACGATGCCGTAGACGGTGGAGAGGCCGAGGCCGGTGCCTTTGCCCTGCTCCTTGGTGGTGAAGAACGGCTCGAAGATCTTGCCAAGGATTTCAGGCGGGATGCCGCCGCCCGAATCCTCGACGATGAGCGCGGTATATTCGCCTGCCGGGATGATCTCGCTGCGCATCGCGCGCACGTCGGTCGTGGTGACTTTGCGGGTGGCGAGGACGAGGCGGCCCGAAGCATCGCCGCGCGATTGCATGGCGTCGCGCGCGTTGACGACGAGGTTGACGATGACCTGCTCGATCTGGGTCGGGTCGGCGCGTACCGGACCGAGATCGCGGTCGTGGGTGGCGACGAGCTGGATTTTTTCACCGATGAGGCGGCGCAGCATCTGCGAAACGTCGGCGACGATATCAGGCAGTTGCAGGGTTTCCGGGCGCAGCGTCTGCTGGCGCGAGAAGGCGAGCAACTGGCGGGTCAACGAGGCGGCGCGGTTGGAGTTCGCGCGGATCTGCTGGATGTCGTCATAGTCCGAATCGCCGGGGGTATGGCGCATCAGCATGAGGTCGCAGGTGCCCAGAATCGCGGTGAGCACGTTGTTGAAATCGTGCGCAACGCCGCCCGCAAGCTGGCCTACCGCCTGCATCTTGGTGGCCTGCGCGACCTGGCGCTTGAGGCGGATTTCCTCGGAAGTATCGGTCAGGCCGAGCAGGACCGCAGCCTCTCCCAGCCCGCGCACGCCTGCAAGACTGAGCGAAACCGGATCCTCGGGCTGCGCCACCAGACGGATGGCAAGGTCGCCCGCAGCGGCAGGTCCTTGCGCAAAGCGGCGAATGGCTTCCGACAGCGCTCGCTTGTCGTCCTTGACGACTAGGTCGGTGGGGTAGGTCGGCGGCTCGTGGCCTTCGTGGCCAGCCGCGCGCATGAAGGCGGGGTTGGCGAAAAGCAGGCGGCCGTCCCGGTCGGCCATCGCGAGGCCGAGCGGCAACTGGCTGAGCAGCGCTTCGAGGTGGGGCGCAGCGCCCGTGCCGCCGGCGCTGGCGCCAATACCCTGCCCCGCTTCGATGACCAGCATCAGCGAGGGCGTGGTATTGGGATCAGGCTCGTTCGCACTGTCGGGGTCGGCAACGGGGACGTGGTAGAGGACCAGCGCCCCGCCGCGTCCGCTGTCACGGGCCCAGCCGATGCGCTCGCCTTCCTCCTGGCTGAGCAACGAGACGAAATCGGTGCCGGTGACGTCGGTCTTGGCATCGCCGACAGCGCGCAAGGCAAAGCCCGTGCTGGCGGCACGAATCGTCCCGTCGGGATCGACCAGCGCTGCACCGATGCCGGCCTTCGCGAGGCCGCGTCCAAGTTTGCCGTCGAGCTGGCCGACGAGTTCGGCCACAGGGTCAGCCGCGCTCTCGGTCGAGATGCGCCATACCAGGAAATCGTCGCCGCGCCCGGCTCGGCGCACATCGGCGCGCCAGTGCCCGCCCCCCTCGTCGGCGATATCGGCGGTGCCGTGGCCGTCGCGCCAGGCGCGGCGGGTGGCATCGGCGAGGCGTTCGAGCGAGGCATGGGTGACCGGCAGGCGCGGCGGCGCGCTGCCCGCGCCGAACCACGCCTCAAAGCAGGGATTGCCGCAAGTCAACCGGCCCGCGCGGTCGGTGACGGCGATCGCCATATCGGGACGCTCGATGGCGGCCACGGTGACGGACCAGTCAGGCTGCGCGAAATCGGCATCGGCAACCGGCCCGCGGCGACGCGAAAGCGCCCATGCGAGCGCCCCCAGCCCCGCCATCGCCGCTACGAACACCGCCATAAGCAGGCTATCGCCCGAGACCAGCCAGACCAGCCCGGCGCTCAGCAGAAGGGCGACGGCAACGACCAAAAGATCAGGAGCGGGACCTGCCCGATCGGCGGCGCGATCGGCGCTCACCTTCATGCAGCGTTTTCCGACTTGGTGGGAACGGGAACGGCCGCACTATCGGCCCGGACCGGACGCAGGCGGCGGGCGTGGTGTTTGCGGCCGATCCACCAGCGCCAGAACCACATCGACAGGACATAGCCCAGCGCGGCGCACACGGTGGAGATCACGAAGAGGCCCACCAGCAGCGCCGGGGCAGCGTCGGACAGCAGCCAGCTGCCCCATGCGCCTACGCCTGCGCCGCTTTCATAAAGGGCGTAAAAGGTCGACAGGTCGGCGTGATACCCCAGATGGTTGCCCAGCCAGATCGAGGCGGCGAGGATGAACGGGGTCGTCGCAGGATTGGACAGGAAAGTCATTGCCGCAGCCAGCGGAATGTTGCCACGGCACGGCACGCACATCATGGCGGCGCCGACGATCTGGACGCCGGGGATCAGCGCGAAGATGCCAACCAGAAGGCCCACCGCAACCCCGCGCGGAACCGAGCGGCGGGTAAAGCGGAACAGTTCCTGACGCCGTGCAAGAGGCGCGGTGAAGCGGTTGCCCTCAAGCTGTTCATGCGTCGGCATCTGCCGGTGGAGCCACGCCCCCATGCGGGAAAGCATCCTGCTCATGTCATCCATGATCGCGCATGATTCGGGCCTGATCGCGCTTCCATTCACGGTCCTTGATGGTCGTGCGCTTGTCAGCCGCGTTCTTGCCCTTGGCGAGCGCCAGTTCGACCTTGGCGCGGCCCCGGCTGTTGAAATAGATCGACAGCGGAACCAGCGTCATGCCCTTACGCTCCACGGCACCCTGGAGGCGCGAAATCTCGCGCTCATGCAGCAGCAGTTTACGGGGGCGCTTGGGGACGTGGTTGAAGCGGTTGCCGTGGCTGAATTCGGGCACGTTGGCGTTGACCAGCCAGCATTCGCCCCCGCGAATCTCCGCGAAGGATTCGACGATCGACCCCTCACCGAAACGGAGCGATTTCACCTCGGTGCCGGTAAGCGCGATTCCCGCCTCGAACTTGTCCTCGATGAAGTAATCGAAACGAGCCTTGCGGTTTTCCGCAACGGTCTTGGCTTTGTCGAAAAGAGAGTTTTGGGGGCGTGCCATGATCGCTTGCATGTAGGGACGTGCGCGGCAAAAGAAAACGCCCCATCGCGCCGCTTTCGGACGGGAAATCGCACAAAACCGGCAGACGGTTCAATCGCGGCGCGGATAAAGGCCATTATCCGCGCCGCGCAGACCCGATGAATTTACAGCAGGCCGGCGTGAACCAGCGCTTCGTCAACCGCCTGACGGGCCTTGTCGCCGCAGGGGACGAGCGGCAGGCGTAGTTCGTTCTCGATCCAGTCGTGGACCTGCGCCAGGGCGTACTTGCACGGCCCGGGCGAGCTGTCCTCGAACATGGCGTAGTGCAGCGGGTAAAGCAGATCGTTGAGGCGGCGCGCTTCCTCAAGGTCGTTGGCGGCGCAGGCGGCCTGGAATTCGGCGCAGAGCTTCGGCGCGACGTTGGCGGTCACTGAAATGCAGCCCACGCCGCCAGCCGCGTTGAACGGCAGCGCCAGTTCATCGTCGCCGCAAAGCTGCACGAAGTCCTTGCCGATGCCCATGCGGTGGTCGGTCACGCGGGAAAGATCGCCGCTGGCGTCCTTGATGCCGATGAAGCGGCCGGGGTGACGGCGGGCCAGTTCGCACACGGTTTCGGGCAGCAGATCGGTCACGGTGCGGCCGGGCACGTTGTAGAGCACGATCGGCAGGTCGATGTTCTCGGCCAGATAGCCGAAGTGGGCGAGCAGGCCCTCCTGGCTCGGGCGGTTGTAATACGGCGCCACCAGCAGTGCGGCAGCCGCGCCGCACTTCTTCGAGAAGGTCATGTGCAGCAGCGCGTTGGTCGTGTCGTTGCTGCCGCAGCCGGCGATGACCGGCACCCGGCCCGCCGCCTGCTCGATGCAAACTTCGATCACGCGGTGGTGTTCGGCGTTGGAAAGCGTCGAATTTTCGCCGGTGGTGCCGCAGGGCACCAGAGCGGACGAACCCGACTCGATCTGCCAGTCGACGAGGCGGCGAAAAGCCTGTTCATCGAACGCTCCGTCGCGAAACGGTGTGACAAGCGCGGGAATGGAACCGGAGAACATGGACTTTACCTCTGGTGGTGTTCAATGATCGGCCCTGACGGGGAACCACCCCCGCTGCCCGGACTTCACGTTCAGCGCCTGATAAGGAGCCTCTTTCCAAAATGTCCAGCATGTTGCGCACCCCTCACCTGCTGCTGAGCATTTCCCCAGCCATTTTTGCGGCATTCGCTTTCGCCGCGCCCTCCCTCGCTCAGGCCCAGTCTTCCGACGGGCGTGAATGGGATGCGGCGCGCGCGCAGTCGATGCAATCGCACGATATGGCGGTCCATCAGTCGATCGACCGCTGGAAGCTGCTTTCCGCCAACGACCGGATGGGGTTTGCCGCCTACACCAGCTTCCTGCTGCGCTATCCCGGTTATCCCCAGCAGGACAAGCTGCGCGGATTCGCGGAAAAAGCCCTTCTTACCGAATCGCCCGATGCCGGATCGGTCATCGCTTTCTTCGATCGCTTCGAGCCGCTGGGCAGCCGGGCTGCCGGACGCTACGCCGCGGCGCTATCGACGATGCGCAGAGCCGATGCGGCCACCAATGCCGTTGCCGCCTGGCGCAAGGGCGCGCTGACCCCGCAGGACGAAACCGCGCTGTATTCGCTCTATCAGAGCCGGCTGACCAGCGCCGACCACGATGCACGCATGGACGCGCTGCTGTGGCAGGGAGAAACAGCCCAGGCCGAGCGGCAGATCTCGTTCGTATCCCCCGCCCGCCGCGCCGAGTTCATGGAGCGGCTCTCGCTGCTGCAGGGCATGACGCCGGGGACCATGGGCGTGACCTTGCCCGCGCAGATTTCGTCCGATCCTGGCTATGTCTACAACCGCGCGGTGCAGGCGCGCCGGGCCGGTAACCTGCAGGGCGCGATAGCCCTGCTCGCCAATCGCCCGCCATTGGCCCGCCCGGTGCCCGAACAGGAACTGTGGGTGAAGGAACTGCTGACCGCCGCGCGCGGTGCGGATGCCAGCAGCGCGGTGAGGATTGCCTCCTCCATCGATGACGGCTTTGCCCCCGGCACCGACATCAGCCGCCTCTCCTTCCGCGTTAGGGACGATTATACGACGCTGATGTGGCTGGGCGGCACCAAGGCGCTCTGGTCGCTGGGCGATACGCGCCGCGCCGCGCCGCTGTTCTACCGCTACGGCGCCGCCGCGCAGACCCCCGGCACCCGCTCCAAGGGCTTCTACTGGGCAGGCCGCGCGCTGGCGCAGGGCGGCGACATGGGGGGCGCCAATCGCTACTTCGAGATGGCGGCGCAGTATCCGCAGTACTTCTACGGCCAGCTCTCGCTCGAACGCCTGCGCCGGCCGATCCCCAACCTCGACACCCGCTCCACCGCTGTGCCCAGCCAGGCTCAGCGCGCCTCGTTCCAATCGCTACCGATCACTCTGGCCGTGCGCGATGTCGCCCGCGATGGAGACTGGCGCACGGGTGTGCAGTTCTACCGGGAAATTTCCGACCAGGCGCAAAACGCGGAGGACCACGTCCTTGTCGCCGAACTTGCGCAGCAGATCGGCCGCCGCGACCTTGCGGTGATCATGGGGCAGAGCGCCCATGCCGACGGTTATGAGGAATTCGGGCAGATCGCCTTCCCTCTCCTCCCCACGCCCGCAGGGACCAACTGGACGATGGTCCATGCGCTGGCCCGGCAGGAAAGCCAGTTCGCGCAGAACGCCCTCAGCCATGCGGGCGCCAGCGGCCTGATGCAGCTTATGCCGGGCACCGCGCGCGAACAGGCCGGCAAGCTGGGCCTGCCTTACGACCAGTCCGCGCTGGTCAGCGATCCGGTCTACAACATCCGTCTGGGCGACGGCTATTTCGCGCGCATGATGGACTACTACGGCGGCGCTACCCCGCTTGCCGTCGCGGCGTACAATGCAGGGCCAGGCAACGTGAACAAGTGGCTGCGTGCAAACGGCGACCCGCGCACCGGGACCATCGAATGGATCGACTGGATGGAACAGATCCCCATCTATGAGACCAAGAACTACGTCCAGCGCGTGCTGGAAAACGCCGTGGTTTACGAATCGATGTATCCCGGCAAGTCCGACTATACCGGAGCCAACAAGCTGAGCCGCCTGATGCCCGGCAAGCGCGCGCCGGGCTGATCGGCTTTCAGCCCATGCCGTCCAGTCGGAACAAGGTTCCGGCATGGGCGGCAAGGTGGGTGCTCACCGCATCGCGCACCGGAGCCAGATCGCGCCGCTGCCACACGTCGCGCAGCTTTGCCGGTCCCGCCATGCCTACTGTGCGCAAGGGCACGGTGACGTCGCGGGGCTTGTCGCCGGTGTTGAACAGGGCAAGGTAGCGGGCCTTGCCGTCTTCACTCCATGCCGACCAGGCGCGGATGCCGTCTTCGAGGAAATGCGGGGCATTGCCTGTGCTGCGCTGGTTGACCGCAAGCACTTCCGGGTTGGTCAGCAGCGCCAGCGTCGTATCATCGAGATGGCGCAGATCCCCGCCCATGATCAGCGGGGATCGGGCGATCGACCAAAGCGTCATCAGCGTGCGCTGTTCGTCCGGCGTGAAACGAGTGTCGCGCTCGCCCAGTGCCAGCCGGCCCAGCGGCAGCATGTCGGCATCGGGCCAGGAACCGGGACCGCGATAGGGCGTCCAGTTTTCCAGCCGGGTGAACTGTGCTTCGAGCTGCGCCCATTCGTCCCAAAAATCGTCGGAAATGCGCCACATCTGGGCATGACGGCGAACATGCTCGCCCCGCAGCACCGGCGTTTCGCCCGGTGACAGGCTGAGCATCATCGGCCGCCCGCAGCGGGCGATGGCCTTGGCCGCCGCCTCGATCTCGGGAGCATGGGCATCGTAGGGGCGGCTCATGTCGTCCATCTTGACGAAATCGACGCCCCACGAGGCGTAAAGCCGGAACAGACCGTCGTAATATTCCTGCGCGCCCGGCTTCGTCATGTCGACGCCGTACATGTCCGGGTTCCACGAACAGATGCTGGACGTGTCGGCAATGTCCTGCGCGCGGTAAGCGGTGCCCAGCACCGGCAGGTTCTGCTTCACCGCATGACGAGCGATGCCGCGCATTACATGGATGCCGAACTTCAGCCCCATCGCGTGGACCTTCGCCGCCAGCGGCGCAAAGCCCCTGCCCTTCGCTGCCGAGGGGAAGCGGTTGGGCGCTGGCACCAGCCGCCCGTGGGCATCCAGCGCCGGAACCGGGTTGGCGTTATAGGTATAGCTGCTCGCCTCAGGCTCATACCACTGGATATCGACGGTGAAGACATCGTAGCCGGAGGGCAGCAGCTTATCGCGCATGATCGCGGCGGTTTCGAGCGCCTGCGCCTCGGTGATCGTACCGGCGAAACTGTTCCAACTGTTCCAGCCCATCGGCGGACGCGGCGCCAGCGTGGTTGTCGGTTGCAGCGCGGAACCGCTGGGCTTCGGAGCGGAAGCGGGCACTGCGCCTGCCTCGAAACCGAGCCCTCCCAGCGAAACCGTGGCCGCGAGAATGGCCGTCCGGCGCGACATATCCATGGCAGTGCTCCCTCTCTCCGCCTTGATGGCCGGCTTTATTTGTCGGACTAATGGATGCAATGCAACCGGGGAGAGCGCAATGCGCAGGTCTTGGCCGGCACCGCGCGGCTATCTAAGCATCGCATATGAACCTCACCGGTCCCCCGATCAGCCCCGCAGGTATGGCCTTTCTGCGCGCCCGCTACGACCATCTGCTCGGCACGGAGCGCCCTGCAATCGTCGAAATCGTCTCGTGGGCAGCAGGCAATGGCGACCGCTCGGAAAACGGCGACTATCTCTACGGCCGCAAGCGCATGCGCGAAATCGACCGTGAACTTTCCTACCTCGCCCGCCGCATGAAAGCGCTGCGCGTAGTCGATCCTTCGGCGCAGGGCGAACGCGGCAAGGTGTTCTTCGGCGCCACCGTGGAACTGGCCGACGAGGAAGACGAGCGCCTCACCCTCACCATCGTCGGCGATGACGAACAGGATGCCTCCGCAGGCCGCATCGGCTGGAGCGCCCCCATCGCCCGCGCCCTGCGCGGCGCTTCCGTAGGCGACCTGCGCATCGTGCGCCTGCCCTCGGGCGAGAAGGAATGGGAGATCATGGCGATCACTTACCCCTGAAGCGGTTTCCGATCCGATTGCGTCGGTCCGGCCGCTCCAGTATTTTGGTTTATCGCATTTTCCGAGCCGTCAGGCGATCCCACCTGATTGGAAAATGCTTCAAGTTCACTTTGCCTTTCGCGCCGCCCTCGGCTTAACGGGCGGCATGGAACTGACCGTCGAAGCTATCTCCTTTCTGATCGCCATCGCTTTCCTTGCAGGCGGCGTGGACGCGCTTGCCGGAGGCGGCGGACTGCTGACGATCCCGGCGCTCATGGCGGCCGGGATACCGCCGGTCTCGGCGCTGGCGACGAACAAGCTGCAAAGCACGATTGGCACCGCATCGGCGTTCCTCACCTTCCACCGGGCAGGCCATGTCGACCTGAAGGCTTTCGCGGTCCCGGCGCTGGGCGCCTTCCTCGGCTCGCTGGCGGGAGGCACCGCCGTCCAGTTCATCGAGCCGGCCTTTCTGGCCGCTTTCGTGCCGGTGCTGCTGATCGCGATGGGGCTGTACTTCCTGCTGGCCCCGCCGATGAGCGAAGTGGATCGCCATGCCCGCGTCGGCCGCCGGGGACTGACTCTCATCACTACCGGCATCGGTTTCTACGACGGTTTCTTCGGCCCTGGCACCGGATCGTTCATGACTACCGCCCTGGTGGCGCTGGGCGGGCTCGGCCTCGTGCGGGCCATCGCCAATACCAAATTCCTGAACCTTTCCACCAACATCGCCGGGCTTGCCGCGATGATCGCGGGCGGCAAGGTGCTATGGCTGCTGGGCGCAGGCATGGCCGCCGCCAATGTCGCCGGGAACCAGGTCGGCGCGCGGCTGGCCATGCTTTTTGGCGGGAAAGGCGTGCGTCCCCTGCTGGTGGTCATGTCGTTCGCGCTGACGATCAAGCTGCTGTCCGATCCGGACAACCCGCTGTGGAGCTTGTTCTAAAGCGTTTTCTAATCAGGTGGAAACCTGATGACTCGGAAAAACGCGGCAAACCAAAAACCCTTTCACCGCGCCATGCGGTTCCACGCGTCGAGCGCAGCGATCTTGTAGGCTTCCGCCAGCGTGGGATAGTTGAAGGTGTTCTCGATGAAGTAGTCGATGGTGCCCTTGAGGTTCAGCACCGCCTGGCCGATGTGAATCAACTCGGTCGCGCCCTCGCCGATGATGTGGACGCCCAGCAGGCGGCGAGTCTTGTTTGAAAAGATCATCTTCATCAGGCCCTGCTGCAGGCCCATGATGTGGCCGCGGCTGGTTTCGCGGAAACGGGCGATGCCGGTTTCGTAATTGATGCCACGTTGCCGGACCTCCTGCTCGGTCATGCCCACGGTCGAAATCTCGGGCTCCGCGTAGATGCCATAGGGAAAGAATGCGGGCGCCGGCGGCAAAGGGAGGCCGAAAGCATGGCACGCAGCGATGCGCCCCTGCTCCATTGAGGTAGAGGCTAGGCTGGGAAAGCCGATCACGTCGCCGGCCGCATAGATGTGGGGCACGGCGGTCTGGTAGGTCTTTGGATTGACGGAAAGCCGTCTGCGCATGTCCGTTTCCAGCCCGCAGGCATTGAGCCCCAGGCCGGTCGTCGCGCCCATCCGCCCGGCGCAGTAGAGCAGCATCTCGCTGCGCACCGTTCGCCCGTCGCCCAGCGTGGTGACGACGCGCCCGTCCGCGCCCTTCTCCACTTTCGCGGCGGGAGAACCGAGCCGGAAGGTGACGCCCCGGTCGCGCAGCTGGTTCACGAACTCCTCGATGATCTCCCGGTCGACGAAATCGAGAAACGTCTCACGCGGTTCTATCACGGTGACGGCCACGTCGAGCGCGGAAAAGATCGTCGCATATTCGATCCCGATCACTCCGGCCCCGACAACTGCCAGCGAGCGCGGCAGGCGCGGAATGTCGACCACCTCGTCCGAATCCAGGATGTCCGGGTCGGCAAAGTCCACGTTGTCAGGCTGGTAAGGCACCGTCCCCACAGCGATGAGAAAGCGCTCGCCCTCGACGATCAATTCGCTGCCATCGGGCGAGGTCACCACCAGCCGATTGGCATCCATGAAGCGCGCGAAACCCGCCATCGTCGCCACGCCATTGCGCAGGAACTGATGCTCCAGCACGTCGACCTCATGGTCCAGCGTCTTGCCGAGGCGGATGGAAAGATCCTGGCTGCCGATCTCCTTCTTGACCCGGTAGGAGCGCCCGTAGAACCCCCGCTCGCGCCAACCGGAAAGGTTCAGCGCAGTTTCCCGCAGGGTCTTGCTGGGGATCGTGCCGGTATGCACCGATACCCCGCCGACCCGCTGGCGCCCTTCGATAACGAGGACGGACTTGCCTAGCTTCGCCGCCTGGATTGCTGCCCGCCGACCGGCAGGGCCGCTGCCGATCACGATGAACTCGTAAGCCATGGTCAACTCCAGCATAACGCGGCAGCAAAGCCCATGCGAGAATTGTGCGGCCGGCCATGCTGCAACGCAACAGCCAATCCGCCGCATCCGGTGCAATGCGGCGAACGCTTTCCAATGCAGGGAGATCGCCTCTATAGGCACGGGCCATGCGCCGATCCGCCTTACGCCTGCTCGCGTTGCCCATGCTGATGGCACTCGCCGCCGCCCCCGCCCTCGCCCGCGAAAGCCTCGGCCTTTACGGCAACTGGGGCGCGTTTCGCGATCCGCTGGTCCCGCGCTGCTATGCCATCGCCATGGCCGATCCCAGCGCCATGAGCCGCGACTATCAGCCCTATGCCGCAATCGGCACCTGGCCCCGGCGCGGCGCGCGCAGCCAGGTGCACCTGCGTCTCTCGCGCAAACTTGCGCAGGGCAAGCAGGTGACCTTGCGGATCGGCGGTCAACGCATCGTGCTGACGGCAGGCGGCGGCGACGCCTGGCCCAGCAGCGATACCGACAATGCCGCCATCATCGCCGCCATGCGCTCGGCCCCGTCGATGACGGTGAGTGCGCGCGATGCCAAGGGCCGGCCTTTCGCCAATACCTGGGCGCTGCCGGGCGCGGCCTCGGCGATGGATGCGGCGCTGATCGGCTGCGCGCGCCTGCGCTAAGCACCATCGCCGTCAACGCGCCCTAAACGAAGAAGGGCGGAGCCTCCCAGCCCCGCCCTTCCCTCGCAGCGAGCTGTGTCAGCTCAGAAACGCACGCCCACGCCCGCCATCACCTGGTGACGGTCGAGGTCCAGGTCGAAGCGCTGGCCGTCCGCGAAGTCGCCCCGGTAATCCAGTTCGCCCTTCTCGTAGTTCGAGTAGCGGTATTCGAGCTTGGCGAAGACGTTGCTAGTCACCGCCTGCTCCACGCCCGCGCCGATACGCCAGCCGTCCGCATCGATGTCGCGGTTGGTGGTGATGGTGCCGCTGGCATTGCGCACGTCGAACTTGGCGTTGGTATAGCCGCCCTTGGCGTAGATCATCGTCCTGGGGCTCACCACATAGCCGAGGCGCGCGCCGACGTAGAGATCGCGGTTGGTCTTGACGTTGCCGATGCCGAAGCCCTCGAAATCGCCGTCCGTGAACTTGGTCTTGGCGGTGGACCAGGTCACTTCCGCTTCGGGACCGACGACCACGTTGCCGAAGCGCATGTCATAACCCGCACCCACGCCGTAAGCGAAGCCATCGATCGACTGGTCGTTGTCTTCATTGACGTCGTCGTCGATGCTGCTGCCGGCCTTGGACACGTCGTATCCCATCAGGGCTTCGACGTGAGGGCCAGAGAACGATTCCGCCGGGCCGGTTTCCTGCGCCATCGCGGGCAGCGAAGCCATCGCGGAACCGGCAGCAAGGCAGACAAGGATCTTCTTCATAAAGGTACTCCGATTATTCCATGCGGCGGTTTTTCCGCCTTTCCATCCGGCGGATTTCTCCGCCTTGGACTGGTGAAATGCCGCTCGAAGCGGCGGAGTTTCCTGAACCTAACACAACGAAATCGTTGATGTTTTCAAGCAACACTGGATCGATGTGCAGAGGGTTTCGCAGGCCGGACGGAGGGAACCGGATCGCGGCCCGCCCTGTTCGCGCAGGCCCGCCATGCCCGCGCGAGGAGGCCGTCTTCCGTTTTGCCCCGGGATGCACTATATGCTCGCCCATCATGTCAGACACGAACGACCTCCCAGCCGGCGCAGCCGCCGCTGCCGGCCTCATGGCGATCCCGGGCCATATCGATCCCATGCCGGTGCCCCGTCCCGGCATCGTCGACGGTGTAACCCCGCGGCAGGATGGCCGCATCGACCTCCTCGGCCTGCCCAAGAAGCGTATTGCCGAGCTGTTCGAGGCCGCCGGGCTGGACGCCAAGGCGGCGAAGCTGCGCGCCAAGCAGGTCTATCACTGGCTCTATCACCGCGGTGTCACCGAATTCGACGCGATGACCGACATCGCCAAGACCATGCGCCCCTGGCTGGCGCAGCGCTTCGTCGTCGGCCGCCCCGAGATCGTCGAGGCCCAGCATTCCAGCGACGGTACCCGCAAGTGGCTGCTGCGCACCGATGACGCGCACGATTACGAGATGGTCTTCATCCCCGATGCGGACCGGGGAACCCTGTGCGTTTCCTCGCAGGTGGGCTGCACCCTCAACTGCCGTTTCTGTCATACCGGCACCATGCGCCTGGTGCGCAACCTGACGGTGGGCGAAATCGTCGGCCAGGTCATGCTGGCGCGCGATGCGCTGGGCGAATGGCCCAACGGCGTCAGCGACACGCGCCCCGCCGCGCCCAGTGACTTCGCGGCCGACCTTGATGACGATGAAGACGAAGGGTCCTATTCGTCCAGCGGGCGCCTGCTCACCAACATCGTGATGATGGGCATGGGCGAACCGCTGTATAATTTCGACAACGTGCGCGACGCGCTCAAGCTGGTGATGGACGGCGAAGGCCTGGCACTGTCCAAGCGCCGCATCACGCTCTCCACCTCGGGCGTGATCCCGCAGATGGCCCGCTGCGGCGAGGAGATCGGCGTCAACCTTGCCGTCTCGCTCCACGCGGTGACCAAAGAAGTGCGCGACGAGATCGTGCCCATCAACAAGAAGTACGGCCTTGAGGATCTGCTCCAGGCCTGCGCCGATTATCCCCGCGCCTCGAACGCGCGGCGCATCACGTTCGAATACGTGATGCTGAAGGACAAGAACGATTCGGACGCCGACGCGCGCGAACTGGTCCGTCTGCTCAAGAAGTACAACCTGCCCGCCAAGGTGAACCTGATCCCGTTCAACCCCTGGCCCGGCGCACAGTACGAATGTTCCACGCCCGAGCGCATCCGGGCATTCTCGGACATCGTCTTCCAAGGCGGTATCTCCGCCCCGGTCCGCACCCCGCGCGGCCGCGATATCGACGCTGCCTGCGGCCAGCTCAAGACGGCTGCGGAAAAAAAGAGCCGCGCCGAACTGGACCGTATCCACGCCGAAAAGGAAGCCGCGATGGAAGCTGAGGGCGTCGCAGGCTGAGCTTAGGGTGCCCGGGCTTCGACAGGCTCAGCCTGAGCGGGGTTCGGGCAAGACGATCTACTTGAAAAAGCGACTTACACTGACGCCCGCTCGTCCTGAGCTTGTCGAAAGACCATGACTCAGCCCTGCGTCAGCGCCGCAACAAGGTCCCGCACCTTCTTCTGCCGCCACTGCGGCAGCGGTGCGACCAGCCAGTAGCCACGCCGGCATGGCACGGCAGGCGCACCCATTTCCGCCGCCAGCAGCGCGGGCACATGCGCGCGTCCCATGCCGGCAAGCGCGGCAGCGATTGCCTGGCCGGCATCGCCCACCATGATCGGCGGCTTGGCTTCCTCGGTTTCCGACTCGAAATCCGGTGTGGGATCGCCGGGCCAGCCGATCCAGTCGCCGCTGCCCACTTCCACCCATTCGGCGCTGCCCAGCATCATTCCTTCCAGTTCACCCGGACCATCGGTCCAGCGCACCGCAAGATCGAGGTTGGCCTCGGTGAAATCGGTCATCTCGCCGTCGACGAGGATGTAGCGCACCTGCGGGTTGGCTGCGCGGAAGGCGGCCAAGCGCGGGGCAAGCCACGCGGCGAAGAATTCGCGCGGAGCGGCGATCGTGTAGACATGGCTGGACTGGCCCGCCTGCATCGCTTGGACCGCGTCCTCGAAATGCAGGAACCCGGTGCGCAGCGCGGCAAGGCCGGCGCCGGCTTCGTCGGTCAGTTCCAGGCCTTTGCTGGTGCGGCGAAACAGCACCACGCCCATCAGGTCTTCCAGCGCGCGAATCTGCTGGCCGACGGCGGCGGGGGTGACTGCCAGTTCGTCCGCCGCGCGGGTGAACGACAGGTGCCGGGCGGCCGCGTCAAATACGCGCAGGGCGTTGAGGGGCAGGTGCGTGCGCTTCATGGCGCTTCCCTATGCGCAGCCGCGCCGCGGGGCAATGGCTCTGACTGCAGCGCCGTCAGCCGGCAGTGGCAGGTGCGGCAAGCGGGAAGTAGGGGATCAGCGCGTTAAACTCGCGCCCGTCCTCGCGGCGGAACGTGTAGTGCCCCTCCATCGAGCCCTGCGGCGTGGAGAGCGGGCAGCCCGACACGTAATCGTGGCTGCGGCCCGGCGCCAGCACCGGCTGTTCGCCGACAACGCCCTCACCCTCGACCACGTCGACTTTGCCGGTGGCGTCGGTGATGCGCCAGTGACGGGTGACGAGTTGGAGGGTCTCACCCGTCTCGTTCTCGATTCGGATATGGTAGACCCAGAACCATTTGCCCGCCTCGATGCGCGATTGCTCGGGCAAGAAATTGACGGCAACTCGTACCGTGAGGCCATCGGTGATGGCGGCGTGCTGGAACAGTTCCTTCATGACAAGAGGCAGCCTAACGACGATTCCCTGAGGCTACAACCGTGTTAAGAAGGCGTAGTTCCTCCCCGAGCGAACTCGGGGAGGGGGCCTAGCTTACAGCCCCACGTTCGTCAGTGCCTGGTCGAAGTCCTCGATAAGGTCGTCAATGTCTTCCAGGCCCACGTTGATGCGCAGCATGCCTTCGCCGATGCCCATCGCCTCGCGCCCTTCCGGGCCCATGTTGAAGTGCGTGGTCGAAGCCGGGTGGCACATCAGCGAACGCGAATCGCCGATGTTGTTCGAGATGTCGATCAGCTTCAGCCCGTCGAGAAGCCCCCAGGCCTGCTCGCGCCCCCCGTCCAGCACGAAGCTGAAGATCGGCCCGCAGGCGTCCATCTGCTTCATCGCCAGCGCCTGCTGCGGGTGGCTGTCGAGCCAGGGGTGCAGGATCTTGGGCACGCGGCCTTCGATGAACTTGCCAAGCGCCAGCGCGTTCTCGCTCTGCTTCTTGGCGCGCAGGTCGAGCGTTTCGAGACCCTTCAGCACCACCCAGGCGTTGAACGGCGAAAGGTTCGGCCCGGTGTTGCGCTGGAACGGCAGCAGCTTTTCGTTGATGAATTCTTCCGAACCGCAGACGGCGCCGGCAAGGACACGGCCCTGCCCGTCCATCAGCTTGGTCGCGGAATAGGCGACGACGTCGATCCCGAACTCCATCGGCCGCTGCAGCGCGGGCGAGCAGAAGGCGTTATCGACGACGGTGGTGATGCCGTGCGCCCTGGCAATCGCCGCGATGCCGGCAAGGTCGGCAATGTCCATCGTCGGGTTTGCCGGGGTCTCGAAGAAGAAGACCTTGGTGTTGGGGCGGATCGCCGCTTCCCACTGAGCAAGGTCGCCCGCGTCGACCACCGTAACTTCCACGCCGAAACGCGGCAGCAGGTGGTCGCCCAGCCAGCGGCACGAACCAAAGGCTGCGCGCGCGGCGACCATGTGGTCGCCCGCCGAAAGCTGGCACAGCAGCGCGGCGGTCATCGCCGCCATGCCGGAGGCCTGGGTCCGGCACGCTTCCGCGCCTTCGAGCAGCGCGATGCGCTCCTCCAGCATCGCCACCGTGGGGTTCTGCAGGCGCGAGTAGGTCATGCCCTCCTCTTCGCCCATGAAACGCGCGGCGACGGTGGCCGCATCGTCAAAGGAATAGCCCGAGGTGAGGAAGAGCGCCTCGCTCGTCTCGCCCATCTCGGAACGCCAGGTGCCCCCGCGAATCGCGCGGGTGGCGGGGCGCCAGTTGCGGGTCTGGGTGCGGTCCTGTCCGGTGGTGCGTTTCATGGCCAAAGCCTCTATAAGCGCGGGCCTGCAAGCGCAAGCGGATGCGCAAGGCGAAAACCCCCGGGCGAGGCGCCCTTGCCCAAACCTGCGAACGTCCTTATCCCGCCGCTCCGATGCCGTTGAACGCCCGACAAACTCTCAGCCCACGAGGACGCGACCCGCTCGGCTGGTGCCTTCTCCTTGTTGCACTGTTCGAGGCGCTGGTCCTGTGGCGCATCGGCACGCCGACCCGCTACTACTTCGACGAGATCCACTATGTGCCGGCGGCCCTCAAGCTGCTGGACCTGATCCCGGCCAACCGCGAACACCCGCTGTTCGGCAAGGAAGTGATCGCCGGCCTGATCCATCTGCTGGGCGACCGGCCGTTGGCATGGCGACTGGGCCCTGCCCTGTTCGGCGGCCTTGGCTTGTTCGCGTTTGCCCGGCTGAACTGGCATCTTACGCAGCGCCGCCGCGCGACGATCGCCGCGACTGCGCTGCTGGCCACCAATTTCATGTGGTTCGTCCAGAGCCGCATCGCCATGCTCGACATGATCTCGGCGGGGCTGTGCATGGTCGGCCTGTGGCAGTTCGCCGCAGCCCTGCGCGCCCGCAATACGGGACCTGCCCGCCTGCACTTGATCGCGAGCGGACTGGCGCTGGGCCTGTGCCTCGGCGCGAAGTGGAGCGCGGCCCCGGCGCTGATGATGCCGGGCCTCGCCTTCCTCATCCTGCGCCTGCGCGAAACCGGCCCCTTGCGCATCGGCCGCCGGGGCGCCGGGCCGATCAAGGGCATCACGCTGACCGAAGCAGCGCTCTGGCTGGGGCTGGTCCCGCTCGCGGTCTACTGGGCGACCTATCTTCCGGCGATGTTCTACCCCCATCACGCGGTATCTCCGTGGGGCGTGATCGAGCAGCACGAACTGATGATCCGGCTGCAGGACAGCGTGAAGAAGCCCCATCCCTATCGTACCTACTGGTATCAGTGGGTCGCGGACTGGCGAGGCATCTGGTATCTGTTCGAGAACGTTGACGGCGCCCAGCGCGGCATCGTCATGATCGGCAACCCGCTCTCGATGATCGCTGGCCTGTTCGCGCTGGGCTGGGGCCTGTGGGCAGCGGCATTCCGCCGGCGGTGGGACGTGCTGGCCATTGTCGTGCTCTACGCCGCGTGCCTGGGCATGTGGATCGTCAACGGCAAGCCGGTGCAGTTCTATTACCACTACCTGCTGCCAGGCGCCTTCCTGATGGCAGTGCTGGCGCTGGCGCTGGATGCGCTGTGGGACCGGCGGGGGCGCTGGCCCAAAATCGCGACCGGAGTGATGGTACTGGCGCTGGCGCTGTTCGTGCTTTTCTACCCGATCCTCTCGGGCTGGCCGCTGCCGTTCAAGAGCGCCTATAATTTCTGGATGTGGCTGCCGAGCTGGCGGTGAGCGCGGTCGATTGTCGCCGTCCCTCGAACCCGAATATGCCATCCTGATCGAGAGTCCCACGCGGTTCATCGCCCGATAAACGCTATCTGGCCGTTATTGGGACGCAGCTCGCCGTCCGAGCAGGCGCAGCGTTATTGCGGCCAGAACCGCGCCTGATCCGGCCATCGCCATATCCTTCTGCGCGTCCCACGGATCACCTTGCTGTCCGTTGTAAGCCGCCGCGTCCGGCCCAGCCATGACGAGTGTGAGCAACCATTCGAATATCTCGTAAACCGCGCTGCCGGCCAGCACGAACTCTACGGCAATATAGACGGCGAGCGAGGCCGAGAGCCGCTTGTGCCGCGTCAGCCATGCAGAAATAGGATGCACCCAGCACAGCCCGAAGCTGAGATGGACCAGCCGGTCCCACGAATTTCGTGAAAGGCCCAGCACCTGCGCGGGAGACGGCAGGCCAAGCGCACGCGCCCAGTCCTCGTAAGGGACGAAGGAATAGATGTAGCGCCCGCCCAGCGTATGCAGCCACAGGAACAGGCAAGCGCACAGGACCGCGCTGGTCGGCATGGGCCAGCGTCGCAGCGACAGGCCGATGCCCGCAACGATGGCGAGCGTCGGCAGGTTCTGCAGCGGCGCAAGGTCGGGGTAAGGCGTATCGACGAGGCTGAGCAGCGCCCCCGCCGCCGTCAGCGCCAGCAGGACGACCTGCGGGCGCGGCACGGCAGCGCGCAGGCTCAGTACTTGCCCCAGACGAACTTAGACGACAGCGCGAAGTTCCACACCGAACCCAGCACGATGCCGGTAATCACCGCCAGCACGTCATGCACGCCGATGGTCTTGAGCACCGCGGCCGCGCCGATGTTCGTCAGCAGACCCAGCGAGCAGGTCACCGCGAACTGCGCCCAGCCGCGCATCACCGGACCGAAACCGCGCAGGCGCTTGTCGGAATAGGTCAGCTCGTTGTTGAGCACGAAGTTGAAGCTCATCGCCACGACCGCCGCCAGGGTATTGGCGATGTTGAAGGTCGTGCTTTCCGACCAGTTACCGTAAACGAAGCGCTCGGCGAACACGAGGTGGAGCATGATCCACAGCGCGCCCAGCTGCACCAGCACGCCCAGCGCGCCCACGGTGCCGAACAGCGCGAAACGCGTCGGGATGATGCGGCCCAGCCACTTGTCGTAAAGACCTACGAGGAATTCGAACACTACGGTCTGGTCCAGCTTGCTCTCGCCTTCCGCGCGGGGGGCGAAGTTCAGGGGGAATTCCTTGACCCGAAGCGGCGTATCGACCGTCGCAAGAATATCGAGCAGGATCTTGAAACCCACGCCGGAAAGGCGGTGGGCATCGGCGCGAAGGGTCTGCGTGCGCAGCATGAAGAAGCCGCTCATCGGATCGGTCAATTCCACCCCGGTCACCTTGTTGGCGATCCGGTTGGCCAGGCCCGAAGCCTTGACGCGGTCAGGACGGCCCCAGGCCTCGGTGCTGGCTCCTTCGGCGAAGCGCGAGGCATAGGCGATGTCGAATTCGCCCGAGGCGACCGCGCGCAGCATGCCCGGCAGCAGCGCCGGATCGTGCTGGTGGTCGGCGTCCATCACGGCCACGATCGGCGCGGAGGTGGAGCACATGCCCTCGATCGCGGCGCTGGCAAGGCCGCGCCGGCCGATGCGCTGGATGCAGCGCACGCGCGGATCGATCAGCGACAGACGACGGGCCTCGTCGGAGGTCCCATCGGGGCTGTTGTCATCGACGAAGATCACTTCCCACGCGATGCCGGCAAGCGCCTTTTCAAGGCGCGCGATCATCGTCGCAACGTTCTTGCGCTCGTTATAGGTCGGCAGGACCACGGCCAGTTCGAGCGGCTTGACATAGCGCTCGCCGGCGTCTGCGGCCTGCGTAAATTCGGAACTCGTAATGTTCATGCGCCCCGGTTGTAGGTAATCAAGGTCAAGAAACCCTTATCGCTTTTAGAAACCGTTCCAGAGTGGGCAGACGGCGCATTCTGCCGCACCGGCCCACTCCGAAGATGGCCTCTTTAGAGATGCGCGAGCACCGCGTCACCGATTTCCTTCGTGCCGGCACTGCCGCCAAGATCGCCGCCCTTGACGCCCGTCGCCAGCGCGGCCGCAACCGCCGCCTCGATGCGCGCCGCCGGCTCTTCGAGACCGAAGGAGTGGCGCAGCAACATCGCAGCCGAAAGAATCGTCGCCATCGGATTGGCCAGGCCCTTGCCGGCGATGTCCGGGGCGGAGCCGTGGATCGGCTCGTAAAGGCCGTAAGTGCCTTCCGCCAGGCTGGCCGAAGCCAGCAGGCCGATCGACCCAACGCACATGCTGGCCTGGTCGGAAAGAATGTCGCCGAACAGGTTGCCGGTGACGATCACGTCGAAGGCGCCCGGGTTCTTCACCAGCTGCATCGCCGCGTTGTCGACGTACATGTGGCTCAGTTCGACGTCGGGATATTCGGCCGAAACCTCGATCACCACGTCACGCCAGAGCTGCGAGGTCTCCAGCACGTTGGCCTTGTCGACCGAGCACAGCTTGCCGGAACGCCCCTGAGCGGCCTTGAAGCCGACATGGGCAATGCGGCGCACTTCGTCCTCGGCATAGGTCATCATGTCCCAGCCCTGACGGCGGCCGTCTTCCAGCGTGCGGGTGCCCTTCTCGCCGAAGTACACGTCGCCGGTGAGTTCCCGCACGATCAGCAGATCGATCTTGCCCGACACTTCGGGACGCAGCGTGCTGAGGTCCTCAAGGCCAGCGAATACTTGCGCGGGGCGCAGGTTCGCAAACAGGCCCAGTTCCTTGCGCAGGCCCAGAACCGCCTGCTCCGGGCGCAGCGCACGCTCCAGATGGTCGAGCGTGAAATCGCCCACGGCGCCGAACAGGATCGCATCGGCAGAGCGCGCGATGTCCAACGTTGCGGCGGGAAGCGGATGGCCGTGCTTGCGGTATGCCACGCCGCCCACGTCGCCCTCGACGAGTTCGAGACCCGGCAGTTCGAGCTTTTCGAGCACGCGCAGGGCCTGCTCGGTAACCTCGGGGCCGATTCCGTCTCCAGCAAAAACCGCGATGCGCATGGGTGTTTTTCCGCTCTGCTTCTAGGTGTCGATCCGTCCCAGCCGCTCACGCAGCTGGACGCGCGCCGCCATAACGTCTCTGCGGCGATCAGCAAGCGGATAGCGGGCCAATTCGCGAGCCATGCGGTCTAATGTATCAAGAAGCGCCGGCCAATCGTCGTCCGGTGGGCGCGATACCGGGGTGCCGTAGCCCAGCTCGCGCAGCAGCAGTACCTCGTATCGCACCAGCGCCAGCGCCCAGCCGCGTGCCGACGGCGCGACGCAGATCGCCTCGAGCAGCCCCTCCAACGCCCCGTAGAGCAGAGGAAACGGCTGACGGTCGGGCAGCGCCGTAGCGCTCAGCGCGGTGACCCAGCCGATCGCGGCGGCGGGCAGCGGCTCGCTCAACCAGGGCGCGCGGCTTTGTTCCAGTTCGATTCGGGCGAAAGGAAGCTGGCTTTCCGATTTGGAGCGGATTTCAGCGTCGACCCTGTTGCCAGGGATCAGCACCGGGCGCAGCTGGCGCCCCCTGCCACCTGCGACATAGGCGGCGACAAGGCCGTGCTGCTCGGTCAGGAGCCGCGCGATGACGCCGTTCTCGCCGTGCGGCAAGGCGGCACAGACGATGGCGGGCGCGCGAAAATGCATCGCCGAAGCTGTGGCCGCTTAGCCCGCGACGGGCAAGCGGCCAGTCAGCGTGAGACGGCCCAGTTCAGGTCAGGAGTTGCTGCCGAGCTTTGCTTCGAGCGCGTCGATACGGGCCTTGAGCGTTTCCGTCTCGGCGCGAGCGGTGGCCGCCAGTTCCTTGACCGCGTCGAATTCCTCGCGGCTGACGAAGTCCATGTCGCCCAGCAGTTCCTTGAACCGCTCACGCGCACCGTCGCGCGCTTCGCGGCCGACGCCTGCGAGCGTGCCGGCGGCGCTGTTCATCATCTTCACGAAATCGGCGACGAAGGGGTTTTCGCTTTGCATGGCGCCTAAATGGTACGGGCGCGCAAACCGCGCAAGAGGATTAAATGTCGAAACGCGCGGCCGCGCCAGAACGTTGTACCCCGTCAAGGCCCGGGTTCTCCTGCAGGAACGCGAAATTGAGGTAGGTCGCAAAGACCAGCCACAGCAGGTAAGGCACCAGCAGCGCCCCCGCCACCGGCCTAACC
>Ga0308165_1001988_pt1 | contig 26369 bp, 21 predicted proteins | sample PhyWR2_FD_201032 | JGI IMG/M metagenome (GOLD analysis project Ga0308165, IMG submission 201032) | Phyllosphere microbial communities from UC Gill Tract Community Farm, Albany, California, United States - DLSLW.R2 | ecosystem: Host-associated > Plants > Phyllosphere > Unclassified | place: USA... | reverse complement strand
GGATTTTGAGCGACAGCCTCAAATCCCTTCGCCGGCGTTATCCGGATCAGGTTCGACGGGTATTATCTCAGCGCACATCGTTGATGCAGCACCCCGTTGAGAACAGCGGTAGTGTAATGACTTGGTGAATATTACGAAAGTGTTATGGTTCCGGCGGTGCAAACCAGGCCGATTTAAAGTCAAACCAGCCTAAGGTGTTCATTCTCAACCCGCGCATACTGCGCTGCCCCTGGATCATCAGCCAGTGATGGATCAGCGGAACCATCGCCTGCTGCGACAGCAGTTGCTGGCACCAGACGGCGAGATTCATCTCTCCGGCGCGCCACTGCGCAGCGTCCTGCTGCCAGTCGCGGGCAATACAGTGCTGGATCAGCGGAATTTCAAACAGATGCGAGAACAGGGAGAAGTCGAGCGGCAGGGTGAAATTGGCGCTGTTGAGCCAGATATCGCTCACCGCTTCGCCGCGGTGCCACTCATCGTATTCCACTTCCTGAATTTCGAGCTTCACGCCTTCTGCCGCCAGTAGTTTGCTCATGATCCTGGCGATAAATCGGTGCTCAACGTGCTCGCGGTAATAGGTCAGAGTGATGGATTCCAGCCCTGCGGGTTTCTCGCTGCGACCAGGACGCGCATGGTGCCAGCGCGGAAGAAGCCCATATGCCGGGAACCAGTAGGTCTGATGCTGATCTTCCGCCTGATAAATCAGATTGGCGGGGGCGAGAATTTGGCTCACCCACTGGCGTACCTCGCGGCTGGCTCCGCGGTGCGTTCGGGCATCAAATAGCAGGTAATAACAGCCCTCTTCAAGACGGCTTTCAACCGCTTTTTCGCCTTCGGTGGGGCCTTCCAGCGTCAGACCAGGGCTGAACTCTTCGCTGATGTCGGGCAGCACCCAGACATTCACTTCGTCAATCAGTGCGCGATAACCAAAGTAGTCATCAAAGGCGCGGATTTTGAGCTGATTATTGTTGTTGCGCGTCACCGCATAAGGACCGGTGCCGACGGGCTGGCTGGCAAAATGGGGCATCGACTGCCATTCATGCGGCAAAATCATCGACGGCACGTAGCCCATCAGCCACGGTAACCACTGATCGGGTTGCGAAAGTTCGATGTCCAGCGTCCAGGCCGTTGGCGAGTGAATGCGGGCGATGTGCGAATAGAGCGGCAGCTCGCGGGCACGCTGCAGTGACGCGATAACATCGCCCATTTCCAGCTCGCGGCCATGATGAAAATGAATGCCAGGACGTAAAAAGAAGCGCCAGTGCAGGGGCGAAAGCTGTTGCCAGTGGTGCGCAATATCGGCTTCCAGTTCCCCGTTTTCCTCATTTATGCGCGTCAAGCCGCTAAAGATCTGTCGCGCCATGTGCGTTTCGGATCGACGTAATGCGCTGCCGGGTAACAGATTTTTCATTGGCCGATAGTAGAGAACGCGCAGGATATGGCGTCCCTGGCGGAAGCTGCGGCCCAGATGGGAGACCAGCATTTGCCGCACCGCTGCCTTATCGCCCACCAGTTGCACCAGCTGATCGATACGATCCTGCTCAAGCAGATCCTCGGCACGCTGTTGCTGCAGCGCGAGTCCGGTATAGAGGAACGTCAGGCGCGAGCGTTTACCGCGCCCGGCTTCTGCCTCCCAGTTGAGCCAGCCCTGCTGCTGCATGGTGTTGAGCAGCGTGCGCATATGACGGCGCGAGCAGTTCAGGAGTTCGGCCAGCTCGTTGAGCGTGGTTTCCTGCTCCTGGCCTTCGCAGCATTGCCAGAGGCGGATGAATTGTTGTTGCAGACGACCTGACGCCATAAAAGAGGAACTCCTGACAAAAAATCATCAATTTATTAATCCCTATATTAAGCCAATAATCATTTCCGATGAAACAAGGGAGTGAATGATGAAGAGGTCAACCGCACGTCAGTTTTATCAGCAGTACTTTTCAGCGACAAAGGGAGTGTCCTGGCTGGCCCGCCAGTGCGCCGAACAGCGGCTGAAAATGCTGGAAGAATTGATGCAGTGGGAGGTTACGCAAACGACCTCTGAACGCTAACTTGTCTCGATCATGTGTGACTGAGTATTGGTGCTTATCACCCGCCAGCAAAATGTTTTTGCTGGCTTTTTTCGTTTATGATTCCACCTGTTTTTTATCCGCTTTGACAAGGATTTGTGCATGCTCTGGTTGATGACGATGGGCCGCCGCCTGAATGGTGTGTACGCCGCTTTTATGCTGGTGGCTTTTATGATGGGCGTGGCCGGAGCGCTACAGGCCCCGACGTTAAGCCTGTTCCTGAGCCGTGAAGTCGGCGCGCAGCCGTTCTGGGTGGGGCTGTTTTATACCGTCAACGCCATCGCCGGAATCCTGGTGAGCCTGTGGCTGGCGAAACGCTCGGATAGTCAGGGCGATCGTCGCAAGCTGATTCTGTTTTGCTGCGCGATGGCTATTGGCAATGCGCTGTTGTTCGCGTTCAACCGTCATTATCTGACGCTGATTACCTGTGGCGTGCTGCTGGCATCGTTGGCCAATACCGCCATGCCGCAGCTCTTTGCCCTCGCGCGGGAATATGCCGATAACTCGGCGCGTGAAGTGGTGATGTTCAGCTCGGTAATGCGTGCGCAGCTTTCCCTGGCGTGGGTTATTGGCCCGCCGCTGGCGTTTATGCTCGCGCTGAATTACGGCTTTACCATGATGTTCTCTATCGCCGCGGGGATTTTTGCTATCAGCCTGGTATTAATTGCCTGTGTGTTGCCATCGGTGGCCCGCATCGAGCAGGCCACGGATAAGCCCGTGACGCAGATTAGCGGGTGGCAGAGTAAAAACGTGCGCATGCTGTTTATCGCCTCGACGCTGATGTGGACCTGCAACACCATGTACATCATTGATATGCCGCTGTGGATCAGCAGCGATCTGGGTTTGCCGGACAAGCTGGCGGGGATCTTAATGGGCACGGCAGCCGGGCTGGAAATTCCGGCGATGATCCTGGCGGGCTACTACGTAAAGCGCTTTGGTAAACGCCGGATGATGGTGGTGGCGGTAGCGGCGGGCGTGCTGTTTTATCTCGGGCTGATTCTGTTTCACAGCCGCGAGGCACTGCTGGCGCTCCAGCTGTTTAACGCTATTTTCATCGGGATTGTCGCCGGGATCGGCATGCTGTGGTTTCAGGATTTGATGCCCGGAAGAGCGGGATCTGCGACAACGCTTTTCACCAACAGTATTTCAACGGGCGTGATTCTGGCGGGTGTGATTCAGGGCGCGCTGGTACAAAGTTATGGTCACTTTGCGGTGTACTGGGCGATTGCCGCGATTTCTTTGCTAACGCTGGCGCTAACGTGCCGGGTGAAGGATGTGTGAATATTCACGGGTCCCAGGCACGGAAAGAAGCGCCGGACAAACTCGACAGCTGGCGCAGGGAATCATCATGAGAAAACGCATTTATCATTAAATAATGCCCTTGCCATGTAGTGGACTCACAATATTGATGCCCCTGGCGAGCTTTTCCTTATTTCCCTGAAAATCCTGCATAAGAATGGCAATAAACAAACTGTCCAGCAGATTGAGCTGAACAATTCTCGCCACCGCATTTTGTCCAAGCAGGGGGCCGCTCATCGCTGGGCTGAAGATAGATAAATCGGAAGATTGCGAAAGAGAAGAGCCGTTATCGTTGGTAATGCAGATAATTTTTGCCTTGTGCGCCCGGGCAGTCGTTACCGCATTGAGCGTTTCCCTCGTGACTCCAGTCTGTGAAATCGCAATGACGACATCATTTTCGTTAAGCTGGCTGGCGGCCATTAACATGAGATGAACATCACTGTAGGCATGACTTATGATGCCAAGACGCAGCAGTTTATGTTCAAAATCAATTCCGACCGAAGCCGATCCTCCGACCCCATAAATGATGACTCTTTTGGCGTTAAAAATCAGATCAGCAGCCCGGCCGATGGTCACCGGGTCGGCCACGGAACGCGCCTCTTTCAGCGCCTGAATGCTGTTTGAAAAAACCTTATCCAGCACGGTATCCAGGCTGTCATGCTCCGTGACTTCTTCCTCTTTCTCATAGGGCAATGACTCAAAATAGCTGATGAGAGAGCTTCGGAGTTCCCGAAAACCCGAAAATCCTATCTTTTTGGCCACCTTGACCAGCAGAGGCTCTGAAACATTGAGCGTCGTAGCGACTTCACGCAGGCTGGTTGTCTGGCTGATGTTTCCTTTGATGATTAGCCATTCTACGATTTTTCGTTCCGTTGGATTCAACTGGGACAGCGACATTTTAATCCGCGCACCTATCGCCAGTGGGCTCTCCATTTCCTGTAATGCATCTTGGTTATCAGTCATTCTCAGCGCCGTTTCTGTGGTGAAAAGAGGAAGCGATAATACTATCACAAGATTTTGTTTAGGTTGGATGAGTACCTCAATTTGTTCACGAAATCATTATTCGTTGTGAATTTATGTGAGCGGTTGCATACATGAAACTCTTCCTTTAACTCCAGTAGCTCGTAGCGGTTGGTGAGCATAGACATCGGCAAAGTTACCCACTTCACACTTTTTGAAGTTGGTGTGAGTTCTCTTGTGAAAGCCATTGACTGGTGATAACTTCACGATAATAATTGATTTCGTGAAGTTATCGCGTTGTGAAGATACGGAAAACTTCGATTCAGTGTTCATATTTCATTTCTTGTTGTTCCTGATACGGTCGAAAAACATTATGAAAACAGAGATATTCGGAATACTTCAGAGAACGGGCCGCTCATTCATGCTGCCGATAGCGCTTCTGCCAGTAGCAGGCCTACTGTTGGGGGTTGGCGCATCATTTACTAATCAGACCACTATTGATACCTATGGTCTTCAGTCATTGCTGGGTGTGGGTACGGTACTTCATACATTGCTCACCGTAATGAAAAGTGCCGGAAGCGTGGTTTTTGCCAATCTACCTGTCCTCTTCGCTATTGGCGTTGCACTGGGAATGGCTAAAAAAGAAAAAGAAGTTGCGGCGATTTCAGGTGCTATCGGATTTTTAATCATGCACGCCACCATCAACGCAATGCTTGAACTTCACGGTTTACTTGCACCTGGTGCCCTTCCGGAAGGGGCGTTGGGGATGACACTGGGTGTCAACTCCCTGCAAATGGGGGTGTTTGGCGGAGTGATCGCCGGACTCGGTGTTGCCGCGCTGCATAACCGTTATTACCGAATTGAGCTGCCTGCGACCTTTGCATTTTTTGGTGGAACGCGATTTATTCCCATCATCTCTGCCCTTGTCTTTGTGGCTGTTGGCATCCTGATGTTCTATATCTGGCCGGTGGTGCAAAATGGGATTCTGCATTTGGGCAATCTGGTCAACAATGCGGGATATGCAGGGACGTTTATCTATGGACTGACTGAACGCGCGTTGATTCCCTTCGGTTTGCATCACGTTTTTGCGATGCCATTCCTGCAAACCGGGCTGGGAGGGACGCACCTGATCGACGGTGTGGCAGTGTCAGGCGCGACCAATATTTTCTTTGCCGAACTGGCTAGCCCCAACACACAGCTGTTTTCCGTTGATGCTACACGCTTTATGGCGGGTAAATTCCCATTCTATCTGTTTGGTATTCCTGCTGCCGCGCTGGCTATCTACCACACCGCCCGACCAGAAAAACGCAAACTGGTTTTAGGTCTGCTGCTGTCGGCGACGTTAACGGCCGTACTGACAGGGATCACCGAACCCATTGAATTCTCTTTCCTGTTCGCTGCACCGCTTTTATATGTCATTCATTGTGTGCTGGCGGGATTGTCCTTCATGTTCTGCCATATTTTTAATGTCGGAGTAGGGCAGGCATTTTCAGGAAGCCTGATTGACTTCGTACTCTTTGGCATCATGCAGGGCAATGCAAAAACACACTGGATAAATGCGATTCTGATCGGGATCCCACTGTTCCCCATCTATTACTTTAGCTTCCGTTTCTGTATTACCCATTTCAATTTTAAAACACCTGGACGTGAAGATGACGAGCAGGAAACCAAATTGTACACCCGCAAAGACCTGGAAGCGCGTAAACAAACGCGTACTGACAACAGTCGTACAACCCAGAGTGACGAGGTTTCCGCTCTTATTATTTCAGGTTTAGGAGGCGCGACCAATATTGCTGACCTGGACTGTTGTGCCACACGTTTGCGTATTACGGTGATGGACGAAAGTTTGGTTGATGATGCCCAACTGAAAGCCTCCGGCGCAAAAGGCGTAATACGAAAAGGGAATGGCGTTCAGGTTATTTACGGACCCCACGTCACGCTCATTAAATCAGGTGTTGAAGAGTGCCTGGACGGTATCGCGTAAATACCCGGTGCGCAGCACCTCATAATATTTTAAAAGACAGGAAGAAACTGATGAAAATTGCAATTGGCTGTGATCACGTAGGCATTATTTTAAAGCCGGCGATTATTGAACATCTTACGCAGCGCGGGATTACCGTTATTGATAAAGGCGCTCACTCTGACACGCGGACCGACTACCCAATATATGGTAAAGCCGTCGCAGAAGCTGTTGCTTCAGGGGTGGCCGATCTGGGTATTTTAATTTGTGGTTCAGGAATTGGCATCTCTATTACTGCCAATAAAGTTAACGGGATCCGGGCTGTAGTCTGTAGTGAGCCTTATTCAGCAAAATTATCACGCTCTCACAATAATACCAACGTGCTCGCTTTCGGTTCTCGCGTGATTGGCTCTGAGCTGGCAAAAATGATCGTCGATGCCTGGCTGGATTCTCGCTTTGAAGGTGAACGTCATCAGAAACGAGTGGAAATGATTGCTGACGTTGAAGAGGAACAGAAATGAAAACACAGTTTTGTCCATCATTGATGTGTGTGGATTTTTCACGCCTTGGCGAAGAACTGGCGAATCTTGAATCCGCTGGCGCAGCCCTGTTTCATATCGATGTCATGGATGGTCATTTTGTGCCAAATTTTGCGCTTGGCCCAGAAGACATTAAAGCCGTATCTAAACTGGCCACGGTTCCTTACGACGTCCATTTGATGGTAACGAACCCCGACCCTTATATCGATCGCTTCGCTGAACTGGGCTGTAGCATTATTTATGTTCATGCCGAATCACCGATTCATTTGCATCGTACTTTGAGCAATATACGCAGTAAGGGGATTAAAGCGGGTGTCGCGATTAACCCTGGAACCTCTCTGAGTATTCTTGAAGAAGTGCTGGATGTTGTGGATGTGGTCATGGTTATGTCGGTCAACCCGGGCTTTGCTGGTCAGCCTTTTATTGCTGCTTCTGTGAGTAAAATCCGTCGATTGAAAGCAATGTTACAGCAGCATCAGAGCAAAGCTCAGATTGCTATCGATGGGGCTATTTCTCCTGATGTCGTAAGAACGCTGGGAACGGATGTCGACATGTTCATTCTAGGAACAGCGGGCTTATTCCGCAAAGACATGTCCTACTCACAGGCAATGACCGTTCTGCGCGAACAGATTGAATTATCTCACCAGGAATCGCTGAAGCCTCGGCGTTTATCTGAGGCTTCATAAAAGATAACAGACTATTTTTGAGTTATGTTTCCTGACCCATCTCTCTTATCTAAAAGGTCATTAGGAGAAAAAATGAGTTTTTCAGAAAAATTTTTATGGGGTGGCTCTTTATCAGCGGCTCAATGTGAAGGTGCCTGGGATGAAGATGGGAAAAGCCCTGTACAGATAGATTTTGGTGACCCAGGGTCAACAGAAGACCGACGTTATATCCATTATCTTAATAAAGATGGATCAAGGGGTAAAATGAGACAATTTGATCATTTACCCGAAGGTGCTAAGTATCAAACCTTTGATGATATTCGATATACCAACCATGTAGGTATAGATTTCTATCACAGATATAAAGAAGATATTGCATTACTCGCAGAGATGGGATTCACAACCTTTAACACTACCATTTCCTGGGCCAGGATTTTACCAAAGGGTGTTGAAGGTGGCGTGAATAAAGCGGGCGTGGAGTTTTATCGCAATGTCTTTAAAGAATGTCGTAAATACGGAATGGACCCCGTTATTACGCTTTATAAGTATGATGAGCCAACTTATCTGGAGGAGACTTATAAAGACTGGACAAATAGGGAAATGATTAACCAGTTTGTCGAATTTGCCAGAGTTTGTTTCACCGAATACAAAGGCTTAGTTAATAAGTGGCTCACTTTCAATGAAATCAATATTCTTTTACACTTCGATGTAAAAGAAGGAAAGCAAGTTGCTTATACCGAATTACATAATCAAATGGTTGCTTCCGCAAGAGCGACAATCGTTGCTCATGAAATAGATCCCAATATCAAAGTGGGATGTATGGTGGCTGGATACTGCTCATATCCTTATACGTGTGATCCAGAAGATGTCATCGGTAATTATAAAATATTCCAAAATCTATTCGGATATTGTGCAGATACCATGGTGAGAGGGTATTATCCTTCTTACTCCACACGAATCTGGAAAGAAAATGGCGTTGATTTAGTGATCATTGAGCAAGATAAACAAGATCTCCTGGCAGGTAAATCAGATTTCTTAGCCTACTCATATTATATGTCTAATGTGTTCACAACACATAAAAATGAAGGAGAGGCATTGGGTGGCGCAGGTGTCCAGCATTCAATCGTAAACCCATACTTAAAAGCAAGTGATTGGGGCTGGCAAATTGATCCAACCGGTTATGAATATTTCTTGCACTTTATTTATGATCGCTACCAAATCCCACTATTCGACGTAGAAAATGGATTGGGTGCTCATGATAAAATCGATGCGGATGGGTTAATTCACGATACTTATCGCATTGATTATCATAGAAGTCATATTAAAAGCCTAATGAAGGCAAGAGAAGAGGGAATAGATATCTTTGGATATACTTCCTGGGCACCCATTGATTTAGTTTCATTCACAACGGGTCAAATGGATAAGCGATATGGCTTTATCTATGTTGATATGAATGACGAAGGTGAAGGTGACCTTCATAGAGTGAAGAAAGATTCATTCTATTGGTACAAGAAATGTATTGAGTCAGATGGAAAAGATTTAGATTAATGGATTGATGAGGGATGGTTGTTGATGCTGGATTTTTTTAGCACTGAACGACCCTGGTCTCATTGGACGCGACTGCTTTTATCGTGACTTGAATACAAAAAAAGAGCCCGCTTTCGCGGGCCTTAAACTTAGTTCATAAATGCAGGCTGCTTGTTCTCGTAGTCAGCAATAGCATCTTCATGCTGTAGCGTCAGCCCGATACTGTCCAGACCGTTGATCATGCAATGGCGGCGGAACGCATCAATGCTAAAGGCGTAAGTTTTATCCCCCGCTTTGACAACTTCTGCTTCCAGATCCACTTCAAACGTGATGCCCGGATTGGCTTTTACCAATGCGAACATTTCGTCGACCTGCGCGTCGCTCAGCGTCACGGGTAACAGCTGGTTGTTGAAGCTGTTGCCGTAAAAGATATCGGCGAAACTCGGGGCGATGACGACCTTAAAGCCGTAATCCGTCAGCGCCCACGGCGCGTGCTCACGAGAGGAACCGCAGCCAAAGTTCTCACGCGTCAACAGAATCGAAGCGCCTTTAAACTCCGGGAAGTTCAGCACGAATTCTGGATTCGGCTGCTGGCCCTGATCGTCAAGGAAACGCCAGTCGTTAAACAGGTGTGCGCCAAAGCCGGTGCGGGTGACCTTCTGCAAAAACTGTTTTGGAATAATGGCGTCAGTATCCACGTTTGCCGCGTCCAGAGGGACAACCAGGCCTGTATGCTGGGTAAATTTCTCTGCCATGATTGTCTCCTTATTTTAAAACACGAATATCAGCGAAATGACCGGTGACAGCCGCTGCCGCAGCCATCGCTGGGCTAACCAGATGCGTGCGTCCACCGCGGCCCTGACGGCCTTCAAAGTTACGGTTGCTGGTCGAAGCGCAACGCTCGCCCGGGTTCAGTCGGTCGTTATTCATTGCCAGACACATGGAACAACCCGGCAGACGCCACTCAAAACCGGCTTCGATAAAGATCTTATCCAAACCTTCGGCTTCCGCCTGCGCTTTCACCGGGCCCGAACCTGGGACGACTAACGCCTGCACGCCCGGTGCCACTTTACGGCCTTTGGCAATTTCGGCGGCAGCGCGTAAATCTTCAATGCGGGAATTGGTGCACGAGCCGATAAAGACTTTATCGATCGCCACTTCAGTCAGCGGAATGCCCGGTTTCAGGCCCATATACGCCAGTGCTTTTTCGGCGCTGGCGCGCTCAACCGGATCGGCAAATGAGGCCGGATCGGGAACATTGTCGTTCACGGAAATCACCTGGCCAGGGTTGGTTCCCCAGGTGACCTGCGGGGCGATCTCTTCGGCTTGCAGGGTGACGACGGTATCAAAGGTTGCGCCTTCGTCAGTTTGCAGGGTTTTCCAGTACTCAACGGCATCATCAAAATCGTTGCCTTTCGGTGCGTGCAGACGCCCTTTCACATAGTTAAACGTGATGTCATCTGGCGCAACCAGACCGGCCTTCGCGCCCATCTCGATAGCCATATTGCACAGGGTCATGCGACCTTCCATGCTCAGTTCGCGGATCGCATCGCCACAGAATTCGACAACATGGCCCGTTCCGCCCGCGCTGCCGGTTTTACCAATAATTGCCAGCACGATATCTTTGGCAGTAATGCCCGCTGCAGCATGGCCTTTGACTTCGATTTTCATGGTCTTCGCGCGGCCCTGTTTCAGGGTTTGCGTCGCCAGCACATGTTCCACTTCGGAGGTGCCAATACCAAATGCCAGCGCGCCAAACGCGCCGTGGGTGGCGGTGTGGGAGTCGCCGCAGACGATGGTCATACCCGGCAATGTGATGCCCTGCTCCGGGCCCATGACGTGCACGATGCCCTGGAAAGGATGGTTCAGGTCGTACAGTTCAACGCCGAACGCGTTGCAGTTTTTGATAAGCTCCTGCATCTGGATACGCGCCATTTCACCCGACGCGTTAATGTCTTTGGTCTGGGTGGAGACGTTGTGATCCATGGTTGCGAAGGTTTTGCCCGGCTGGCGAACCTGGCGATTGTGCGCCCGCAGGCCGTCAAACGCCTGCGGAGAGGTCACTTCGTGCACCAGATGGCGGTCGATGTACAGCAGCGGAGTTTCGTTCGACGCTTCGTACACGACGTGCGCATCAAACAATTTTTCGTATAACGTCTTTGCCATGATTACACCCCTTCTGCAACATAGCGGGCAATGATATCGCCCATTTCATCGGTACTGACTGCCGCCGTGCCGCGCGCTAAATCGCCGGTACGGATGCCTTCTTCTAACGCGCGGTTGATGGCGTTTTCAATCGCATCCGCTGCATCATTTGCATCCAGGCTGTAGCGCAAAAGCAACGCCAGCGACAGGATCTGCGCGATTGGGTTGGCAATATTTTTGCCTGCGATATCAGGAGCTGAACCGCCTGCGGGTTCGTACAGACCAAAGCCTTCTTCGTTCAGGCTAGCGGACGGCAGCATGCCCATCGAGCCGGTGATCATCGCGCATTCGTCAGACAGAATATCGCCGAACAGGTTGGAGCACAGCAGGACGTCAAACTGCGACGGATCTTTAATCAGCTGCATGGTGGCGTTGTCGATGTACATGTGCGCCAGCTCAACGTCCGGGTACTCTTTGGCGATTTCATTGACGATTTCACGCCATAAAATGGAGGACTGCAGGACGTTGGCTTTATCAATGGAGGTCACTTTGTGACGACGTTTGCGTGCGGACTCAAACGCAATACGCGCAATGCGTTCGATTTCAAAACGGTGATACACCTCGGTATCAAACGCCTTTTCGTGCTGACCGCTGCCTTCGCGCCCTTTTGGCTGACCGAAGTAGATCCCGCCGGTTAATTCGCGCACACACAGAATATCGAAGCCGTTAGCGGCAATATCGGCGCGCAGCGGGCAAAACTCTTCCAGGCCCTGATACAATTTTGCAGGGCGCAGATTACTGAACAGTTTGAAGTGCTTACGCAGCGGCAACAACGCGCCGCGCTCTGGTTGCCCTGCAGGTGGCAGATGTTCCCATTTCGGGCCGCCTACGGAGCCAAACAATACCGCATCCGCATTTTCGCAGCCTTCAACCGTGGCTTTCGGCAGCGGCGTGCCGTGGTTATCAATCGCAATCCCGCCCACATCGTAATGGCTGGTAGAGATTTTCATCGCGAAACGTGTGCGTACAGCTTCCAGGACCTTCAGGGCTTGTGTCATCACTTCCGGGCCAATTCCGTCGCCCGGCAACACAGCAATATGGTAATTCTTCGACATTACACGGTTTCCTTATTGTTCTCTTTATTCTGAGCTTTGCGTTGCAATTCTTTCTCGACTTCGGCGGCGCGCCAGATGTTGTTCAGCACATGCACCATCGCTTTAGCGGACGATTCGACGATGTCCGTCGCCAGACCAACGCCATGGAAACGGCGACCGTTATAGGTGACAACGATATCCACCTGACCCAGCGCATCTTTGCCGTGTCCCTTCGCGCTCAGATCATATTTGACCAGTTCGACGTCATAACCGGTGACGCGATTGATTGCCTGATAAATGGCATCAACCGGGCCGTTACCGTTCGCGGCTTCGGCTTTGATCTCATCGCCGCAGGCCAATTTGACGGAGGCGGTAGCGATATCGCTGGAGCCTGACTGCACGCTGAAATAATCCATACGGAAATGTTCAGGTTCTTCCTGCTGCTTGTTAATGAACGCGATCGCTTCCAGGTCGTAATCGAACACCTGACCTTTTTTATCCGCCAGTTTCAGGAACACGTCATACAGGTGATCCATGTTGTAGTCGGTCTCTTTGTAGCCCATCTCTTCCATGCGATGTTTTACCGCCGCACGACCAGAACGAGAGGTCAGGTTCAACTGCACCTGATTCAGACCGATGGACTCCGGCGTCATGATTTCGTAGTTTTCGCGGTTCTTCAGCACACCGTCCTGGTGGATACCGGAGGAGTGAGCGAAGGCGCCAGTGCCCACAATCGCTTTATTCGCCGGAATCGGCATGTTGCATATCTGGCTGACGGTTTGGCTGGTACGCCAGATTTCGTTGTGATTAATGCGCGTCTGAACATTCATGATGTCTTTGCGCACTTTAATCGCCATGATCACTTCTTCCAGCGAACAGTTACCCGCGCGCTCGCCGATGCCGTTCATCGCACCTTCTACCTGACGTGCACCCGCATGAACGGCGGCAATGGCGTTGCCGACAGCCAGACCTAAGTCGTCATGGGTATGAACAGAGATGATGGCTTGATCGATGTTAGGCACGCGTTCGTACAGACCGGTAATGATGTTGGAGAACTCAAACGGCATGGTGTAGCCGACGGTATCCGGGATATTGATGGTCTTCGCACCCGCGTTTATGGCGGCTTCTACTACGCGCGCCAGATCGGCAATCGGGGTACGACCGGCGTCTTCACATGAAAATTCAACGTCGTCAGTATAGTTACGGGCGCGTTTGACCATATAAACCGCGCGTTCGATCACTTCATCCAGCGTGCTGCGCAGCTTAGTGGCGATATGCATGGGTGAGGTGGCAATGAAAGTGTGAATACGGAAGGCTTCGGCGACTTTCAGCGATTCTGCTGCCACGTCGATATCTTTCTCCACACAGCGGGCCAGACCACATACGCGGCTATTTTTTATGGTACGCGCGATGGTTTGTACAGACTCAAAATCACCCGGTGAAGAGACGGGGAAACCCACTTCCATCACATCAACACCCATACGTTCGAGGGCCAGCGCAATTTGCAGCTTCTCTTTCACACTCAGGCTTGCCTGCAACGCCTGTTCACCATCACGTAAGGTTGTATCGAAAATAACGACTTGCTGGCTCATGGTTTGGTCCTTGTCTGTCCTGGGGCGCCTTGCTACGAGCATAAAAAAACCCGCGCACTGGCGCGGGTTTCTTGTTTACTGGAGACGATTCAACGTTGAATTTCGTTCGCCAGCCTACCGCGCAGAATAGATGCGTTTAGTAGTAGTAGGCTGAGAGAACGAACGGTACGAATCATGAATCATGCTCCAGATGAATGCGTTATGCCTTTAGTGGTACTGGATATGCCGATCCAAGTCAACCCCTGCGATGAAAAACGCCTTTAATAATGGAAGGTAAACGGATTTCCGCTTTAGCGTATTGTGCTGGTTTTTGGGGTGGAAGGTAATTAATTAGTCCAATATTGGACTTTAAATAAACTTTAAGAATTAATTTAATATAATTCGTTTCAATTAAACATTACTGAAAATGTTTGATGATTAATTATTTATTCTATTATATTCATTGGGTTAAGTCGTCTTGCGCAGCGATGGTGGTGAATAAAAATCGCACAATGATAAGGGGATGTTAACTATTACGTATTGATGGTGCTGAATAGTTTAATAAAGCTTAAATGTTAGTTCATCAGGAGGCTTATTGTTTATTCATTGGATTTATGGTTTCATTCCAATTCAAATGTTTTAGTTATCACTTTTGGTACTTGTCGCTTAAGCGTGTCTCAATATATTCACGTTGTTTGGCATAAGTTTTTTATATATTCCGAAAATTAAACTTTTCTCTTTCTCTGGTTTTATCTGCATGATAAATAATATATTTAGAAGTTATTGCTGCACTACGGAAAAGGGAGTTTATCGTGACAGTGGAGTTAGATATGTTTGAACAAAAAATTGAACGGACTCACGCCGTTGAAGGGAACAGACCGCAACTACGTACGGTGGATCTTAATTTATTAACCGTTTTTGATGCTGTTATGCAGGAACAAAATATTACTCGTGCAGCGCAATCGCTGGGCATGTCACAGCCAGCCGTGAGTAATGCTGTCGCCCGACTTAAGCTGATGTTTAACGACGAGTTGTTTGTGAGATATGGTCGTGGGATTCAGCCTACAGCAAGGGCCTGTCAGCTCTTTGGCTCTATACGTCAGGCTCTGCAACTGGTACAAAACGAGCTTCCGGGGTCAGGGTTTGAGCCAATCAGCAGCGAGCGAGTTTTTCATCTCTGCGTATGTAGCCCGCTGGACAATTATTTGACCTCGGTTATCTATAATAAAGTCGAAGCCATTGCGCCAAATATAAATCTGCTATTTAAATCATCATTAAATCAAAACACCGAGCATCAGTTGCGTTATCAGGAAACTGAGTTTGTTATTGGCTACGAAGAGTTCCGCCGTCCGGAGTTTTCTTGCGTCCCGCTGTTTAATGATGAAATGGTATTAGTCGCCAGCAAAACACATCCGCGCATGAATGGACCGCTGCTGGAAAGCGATGTTTATCATGAGCAGCACGCGGTAGTCGCGCTCGACAGATATGCTTCATTCAGCCAGCCGTGGTACGACACACCGGATAAACAGTCACGGGTGGCTTATCAGGGAATGGCGATGGTGAGCGTATTAAATATTGTTTCGCAGACCCACCTGGTGGCCATTGCTCCGCGTTGGCTGGCAGAAGATTTTGCCGATAGGTTAGATCTGCGAGTGATGTCACTCCCGCTAAAATTAAATAGTCGTACCTGTTATCTTTCCTGGCATGAAGCCGCCGGACGCGATAAAGGCCATCAGTGGATGGAAGAGTTATTAGTGAGCGTTTGTCGTCGTTAATACAGTTCGGGATAAATTTATGGTTAACATCTGGTTTATCCCGCTGTTTTTTTATTTTGTAATATTTTATCCCGCCAGCACTTTTTCTTAACGTCATTTACCTCCCGAAAATAGATAAATTACTGACCCTCGGCCTTTTTTGGCGATGAATTATCATCGGAAAAGCTGATGCCAGATGAATTGACTGGATTCTGGCATAAGGCCTGTGCATTCTGCTTTTTAGCGTTTTTTCACGCCGTGGTTTGCCGATTGCCTGCCTCAAGGCGAGCGGTTATGGTGAAAGCCACTCTGCAAAAATGAATGACAGGGGAAGCCCTGCTCAGCAAGACGACGAGGAAATGAATTCCTGTGTCCGTCTATAACAACAATAAGCCTGGAGGCAAACCATGGAGATGTTGTCTGGCGCCGAAATGGTCGTCCGGTCGCTCATCGATCAGGGCGTGAAGCAAGTGTTCGGTTATCCTGGAGGCGCAGTCCTCGATATTTATGATGCGTTGCACACCGTGGGGGGCATCGATCATATCCTGGTGCGCCATGAGCAAGCTGCGGTGCATATGGCCGACGGTCTGGCGCGCGCAACCGGCGAAGTGGGCGTGGTGCTTGTCACCTCAGGCCCTGGCGCAACCAACGCCATTACAGGCATTGCTACTGCCTACATGGATTCCATTCCATTGGTGATTTTATCCGGTCAGGTGGCAACCTCGCTGATTGGGTACGACGCCTTCCAGGAGTGCGACATGGTGGGGATCTCCCGCCCGGTGGTAAAACACAGTTTCCTGGTAAAGCAAACGGAAGATATTCCGGGGGTGCTGAAAAAAGCGTTCTGGCTGGCAGCCAGCGGACGTCCCGGACCGGTCGTGGTCGATTTACCGAAAGATATTCTCAGTCCTGCGAATAAATTACCTTACGTCTGGCCTGATTCAGTGAGCATGCGCTCTTATAATCCGACGACTCAAGGTCATAAAGGCCAAATCAAGCGGGCGTTGCAAACGCTTATTGCGGCTAAAAAACCGGTCGTCTATGTGGGTGGCGGCGCGGTAAATGCGCATTGCCACGAGCAACTGCGTGAGCTTATTGAAAAACTGAATTTGCCTGTCGCTTCATCCTTGATGGGATTGGGCGCATTTCCGGCAACGCATCGTCAGGCACTGGGCATGCTGGGCATGCACGGCACGTTTGAAGCCAACATGACGATGCATAATTCTGATGTGATTTTCGCCGTCGGCGTGCGCTTTGACGATCGCACGACGAATAATCTGGCTAAGTACTGTCCGAATGCGACGGTGCTACACATTGATATCGATCCGACCTCTATTTCCAAAACCGTGCCTGCTGATGTCCCGATTGTTGGCGATGCGCTACAGGTGCTGGAACAGATGCTGGAATTGTTGGCGCAAGAAACGCCAGCACAGCCGCTGGATGATATCCGCGACTGGTGGCAGCAGATTGAGCAATGGCGTGCTCGTGATTGTCTGAAATACGACACGCAGAGCGAACACATCAAGCCGCAGGCAGTTATCGAAACCATTTGGCGTCTGACTCACGGTGAAGCCTACGTCACCTCTGATGTGGGGCAGCACCAAATGTTTGCAGCGCTCTATTATCCGTTTGATAAGCCACGCCACTGGATTAATTCTGGCGGTCTTGGAACGATGGGCTTTGGCTTGCCTGCCGCGTTAGGCGTCAAGCTCGCGCTCCCGGATGAAATCGTGGTCTGCGTGACTGGCGATGGCAGTATCCAGATGAACATTCAGGAACTCTCTACGGCGCTGCAATACGATTTGCCGGTGCTGGTGCTGAACCTTAATAACGGTTATCTGGGGATGGTGAAGCAGTGGCAGGACATGATCTATTCTGGGCGTCATTCGCAGTCATACATGAAATCGCTGCCTGATTTTGTTCGTGTGGCGGAGGCTTACGGCCATGTGGGCATTCGTGTCAGCGATCCGGCGGAGCTGGAATCGAAGCTCGGCGAGGCGCTCGAGCACGTCAGGAATAACCGCCTGGTGTTTGTCGATGTCATCGTAGACGGCACTGAACACGTCTACCCAATGCATATTCGCGGTGGCGGTATGGATGAAATGTGGCTCAGCAAAACGGAGAGAACCTGATATGCGCCGGATATTATCTGTATTACTGGAAAATGAATCTGGTGCGCTCTCGCGCGTGATCGGACTCTTTGCCCAGCGCGGCTACAACATTGAAAGCTTGACCGTGGCGCCGACTGACGATCCGACGCTTTCCCGCATGACCATCCAGACTGTTGGCGATGCAAAAGTGCTTGAACAGATCGAAAAGCAACTGCATAAACTGGTGGACGTGCTGCGGGTCAGTGAATTAGGGCAGGGCGCGTATGTTGAGCGCGAAGTGATGTTAGTCAAAATTCAGGCCAGCGGGTATGGGCGTGAAGAGGTCAAACGCAACACGGATATCTTCCGTGGGCAAATTATCGACGTCACCCCTTCTATTTATACGGTGCAACTCGCAGGCACCAGCGACAAGCTCGATGCATTCCTGGCCTCTATTCGGGATGTCGCCAAAATTGTTGAGGTCGCGCGTTCAGGCATCGTGGGCTTGTCTCGCGGCGATAAAATTATGCGGTAGTGAATAAAAAGTTCGCCTCTTTAAGCCTGGCCTGCAAAGTCAGGCTTTTTTTTATCGAAACGCACCGTAAGCGAGATAAAAGCTATTGCCGCAGGGACTATTCTGCGCTTAGATGTAAAAAGATATAACCATAAACCTGACAAGGCCATGGATTCTATTTTTCGTTTAAGGGGCAATTGTGAAACTGGATGAAATCGCCCGGCTTGCGGGCGTGTCACGAACTACAGCAAGCTATGTGATCAACGGTAAAGCGAAGCAGTACCGTGTTAGCGATAAAACCGTTGAAAAAGTCATGGCGGTGGTGCGTGAGCATAACTACCATCCGAACGCTGTCGCCGCCGGTTTACGTGCCGGACGCACCCGCTCTATTGGTCTGGTCATTCCGGATCTGGAAAATACCAGCTACACCCGTATCGCCAATTATCTCGAACGACAGGCACGTCAGCGTGGTTACCAGCTGCTGATCGCGTGTTCCGAAGATCAGCCTGATAATGAAATGCGCTGCATCGAACATCTGTTGCAACGTCAGGTGGATGCAATCATTGTATCGACTTCCCTGCCGCCTGAGCACCCCTTCTACCAGCGCTGGGCTAATGACTCGTTCCCGATTGTCGCCCTCGACCGCGCGCTGGATCGTGAGCACTTTACCAGCGTTGTCGGTGCCGATCAGGACGATGCAGAAATGCTGGCCGCTGAGCTGCGTACTTTTCCAGCCGAAACCGTACTGTATCTTGGCGCGCTCCCGGAACTGTCCGTCAGCTTCCTGCGCGAGCAGGGATTCCGTACCGCCTGGAAAGACGATCCGCGTGAAGTCCATTATCTCTATGCCAATAGCTACGAGCGTGAAGCTGCCGCTCAGCTGTTTGAGAAATGGCTAGAGACGCACCCGATGCCGCAGGCGCTGTTCACCACGTCATTTGCGCTCTTACAGGGTGTGATGGACGTTACGCTGCGCCGCGAAGGGAAATTGCCGACTGAACTGGCTATCGCAACCTTTGGTGACAATGAGCTGCTCGACTTCCTGCAATGCCCAGTACTGGCAGTGGCACAGCGTCATCGTGACGTTGCTGAGCGGGTGCTCGAGATTGTACTGGCGAGTCTTGATGAACCGCGTAAGCCAAAACCTGGGTTAACGCGAATCAAGCGTAACCTTTACCGTCGCGGTGCGTTAAGTCGTCATTAAAATACGAATCAGGGCAGCAAAAACTGCCCTGTTTTTTTCCTAATATTACGGGAAATAATAACCTGACTAAATTTAGGATAATTCTCTAAGAACCATAGCCTGCTATTCTTATTATTCGATTTTGTCCGTTGAGTGGCTTTTTTAACGTTATTAAGCGTTCGCTTATCAATATTTTTTGTATTGTTTTGTTACAAACACTATTCCCGCGCTGAATTATCAGCCGTTTTTATCTTTCAAACCCCAACCAGCATGCCAGGTCTTGTGCATTCACGCTTCTACGCCGAATCTGGCGCTGTCATCCCCTGACGATATGTCTTAAAATGCCGCCCGCGTCGCAAACTGACACTTTATATTTGCCTGTGTGGAGAGAGTGGGGATTTTAACGCTGCTTTGAATATTCATTTTTTTCTTACAAATATTCATAACGTTAATTTTGCCTCGCGAGTTGTGCAGTTATTAATCAAGTTGGGTTATGTCGGTAAATAGGGGACTTTCGAGTCCTTATCGCGACAGTCCCGGCTTGACAAGCTTTTCCTTCGCTCCGTAAACTCCTTTATGTGGGAATTTGTGGGTTAAAGTGGCGATAAGGGGTGGAGCTGGCATGTTCCGTGGGGCTGCGTTAGTTAATCTCGACAGCAAAGGGCGTTTATCGGTACCAACCCGATATCGCGATCAGCTGATCGAAAGCGCTTCAGGTCAAATGGTTTGCACCATTGACATCAACCACGCCTGCCTGCTGCTTTACACCTTACCCGAATGGGAAATTATTGAGCAAAAGCTGTCGCGACTGTCGAGCATGAACCCGCAAGAACGCCGCGTGCAGAGGTTGTTGTTAGGGCATGCCAGTGAGTGTCAGATGGATAACGCAGGGCGTTTATTGATTGCGCCTGTGTTGCGACAGCATGCCGGTCTGACAAAAGAAGTGATGCTGGTCGGGCAGTTCAACAAGTTTGAACTGTGGGATGAAACGACCTGGTATCAACAGGTCAAGGAAGATATCGACGCTGAGCAGTCTGATTCCGGTGTGTTATCGGATCGATTGCAGGACTTGTCTCTATAAATATGACGGAAAATTATAAACATACATCGGTGCTGTTGGACGAGGCCGTTAACGGCCTGAACATTCGTGCTGATGGCATCTATATTGATGGCACATTTGGTCGCGGTGGTCACTCGCGTCTGATCCTCTCCCAACTGGGAGCGGAAGGTCGCTTGTTGGCAATCGATCGCGATCCGCAGGCAATTGCCGTTGCGAAGACTATCGATGATCCACGCTTTTCATTTGTCCACGGGCCTTTCTCTGCGCTGGCTGACTACGTTAGCGAGCGCGATCTGACGGGCAAGATCGACGGGATTCTTCTTGATCTTGGCGTCTCTTCACCACAGCTTGATGATGCGGAACGCGGCTTTTCTTTCATGCGTGATGGCCCGCTGGACATGCGTATGGACCCAACTCGTGGTCAATCCGCTGCCGAATGGCTGCTGACTGCTGAAGAAGCCGATATTGCCTGGGTGATCAAAACCTTTGGCGAAGAGCGTTTTGGCAAACGTATTGCGCGCGGCATTGTTGAGCGTAACCGCATTGAACCGATGACCCGTACGAAAGAGTTGGCTGAAGTGGTGACGGCGGCTACGCCAGTTAAAGACAAATTCAAACATCCTGCGACCCGTACCTTCCAGGCGGTGCGCATTTGGGTCAACAGTGAACTGGAGGAAATCGAGCTGGCGCTAAAAAGCTCGCTTGGCGTGCTGGCCCCTGGCGGGCGGTTATCCATCATCAGCTTCCACTCCCTGGAAGACCGTATTGTGAAGCGTTTTATGCGTGAACAAAGCCGCGGTCCTCAGGTTCCAGCGGGACTGCCGATGACGGAAGATCAACTCAGGAAACTGGGCGGCCGTTATTTGCGAGTGTTAGGCAAGATGATGCCGGGCGAAGAAGAGGTGGCAGAGAATCCACGCGCCCGTAGTTCAGTGCTGCGTATCGCAGAAAGGACGAACGCATGATCAGCAGAGTGGCAGAGACCCTAAGCAAAGTTAAAGGATCGTTAGGAAGCAACGAGCGCCATGCCTTGCCTGGCGTGATCGGTGACGATCTTTTGCGGTTTGGGAAGCTGCCACTCTGCTTGTTCATTTGCATTATCGTGACGGCCGTGACGGTCGTGACAACTGCACACCATACCCGTTTACTGACCGCGCAGCGCGAGCAGATGGTGCTTGAACGCGATGCGCTGGATATCGAATGGCGAAACCTGATTCTTGAAGAAAATGCGCTCGGCGATCACAGCCGGGTTGAACGGATCGCAACGGAAAAGCTGCAGTTGCAGCATGTTGATCCTTCGCAGGAAAATATTGTAGTACAAAAATAAGGGAACACGCGACGCATGAGACCAGCGGCGAAAACGCAAAAACCGAAACGTCAGGAAGAACAGGCCAACTTTGTGAGTTGGCGTTTTGCGTTGCTTTGTGGCTGTATTTTACTGGCGCTGTGTTTGTTGCTTGGACGCGCGGCATGGTTGCAAATTATCGCGCCGGACATGCTGGTGCGACAAGGTGACATGCGCTCCCTGCGCGTTCAGGAAGTCTCCACTTCTCGGGGTCTGATTACAGACCGCTCTGGCCGACCGCTGGCGGTGAGCGTCCCCGTAAAAGCGATCTGGGCCGATCCGAAAGAACTGCATGATGCCGGTGGCGTCACGCTGGATAACCGCTGGAAAGCGCTTGCCGATGCGTTAAAAATGCCGCTCGACCAGATGGCCGCGCGCGTCAATGCCAACCCGAAAGGGCGTTTTATCTATCTGGCGCGTCAGGTGAATCCTGATATGGCCGATTACATTAAGAAACTCAAACTGCCGGGGATACATCTGCGTGAAGAGTCACGCCGCTATTATCCGTCAGGAGAAGTGACCGCTCACCTCATTGGCTTCACCAACGTGGATAGCCAGGGCATTGAAGGCGTCGAAAAAAGCTTTGATAAATGGCTGACCGGCCAACCCGGCGAGCGTGTTGTGCGTAAAGATCGTTACGGGCGCGTCATCGAGGATATCTCTTCAACTGACAGTCAGGCGGCGCACAATCTAGCGCTCAGCATTGACGAACGTTTGCAGGCGCTGGTTTACCGCGAGCTAAACAATGCCGTGGCGTTCAACAAAGCCGAATCGGGCAGCGCCGTGCTGGTGGACGTGAGCACCGGAGAAGTACTGGCGATGGCGAACAGCCCGTCCTACAACCCAAATAATCTTACCGGCACGCAGAAAGATATCATGCGTAACCGTACCATTACCGACGTGTTCGAACCGGGTTCGACCGTGAAACCGATGGTAGTGATGACCGCACTTCAACGCGGTATCGTCAATGAAAATACCGTTCTGAATACCATTCCTTACCGAATTAACGGTCACGAAATCAAAGACGTGGCGCGTTACAGCGAATTGACCCTGACCGGGGTTTTGCAGAAGTCGAGTAACGTCGGTGTTTCCAAGCTGGCGTTAGCGATGCCGTCCTCAGCGTTAGTAGAAACTTACTCACGTTTTGGGCTGGGAAAAGCGACCAATTTGGGGTTGGTTGGAGAACGCAGTGGCTTATATCCTCAAAAACAACGGTGGTCTGACATAGAGAGGGCCACCTTCTCTTTCGGCTACGGGCTAATGGTAACACCGTTACAGTTGGCGCGAGTCTATGCAACGATTGGCAGCTATGGCGTTTATCGTCCACTGTCGATCACCAAAGTTGATCCCCCGGTTCCGGGCGAGCGTATCTTCCCGGAATCCACCGTTCGTACCGTGGTTCACATGATGGAAAGCGTGGCGCTGCCTGGCGGCGGCGGTGTGAAGGCAGCGATCAAAGGCTATCGCATCGCCATCAAAACCGGTACAGCGAAAAAAGTGGGACCGGACGGTCGATACATCAATAAATACATTGCTTATACCGCAGGCGTTGCACCTGCAAGCAATCCGCGATTTGCGCTGGTGGTCGTCATTAACGATCCACAGGCGGGTAAATACTACGGTGGCGCCGTCTCCGCGCCGGTGTTCGGTGCCATCATGGGCGGCGTTCTGCGTACCATGAATATCGAACCCGATGCGCTATCGACGGGCGAAAAAAGTGAATTTGTAACTAATCAAGGCGAGGGAACAGGTGGCAGATCGTAATTTGCGCGACCTTCTTGCTCCGTGGGTACAAAACGTACCTGCGCGGGCACTGCGAGAGATGGTACTCGACAGCCGTATGGCTGCGTCGGGCGATCTTTTCGTTGCGGTAGTCGGTCATCAGGCGGACGGGCGTCGATATATCCCGCAGGCGATTGCGCAAGGTGTAGCTGCCATTATTGCTGAGGCAAAAGATGACGCAACCGACGGTGAAATCCGCGAAATGCACGGCGTGCCGGTCATCTATCTCAGCCAGTTGAATGAGCGTCTTTCCGCCCTGGCGGGACGTTTTTATCATGAACCTTCTGACCAGTTACGATTAGTTGGCGTCACCGGGACTAACGGTAAAACCACCACGACGCAGTTGATGGCACAGTGGGCCCAGTTGCTGGGTGAAACGGGTGCGGTGATGGGAACGGTGGGCAATGGTCTGCTGGGCAAAGTCAACCCAACGGAAAACACCACCGGTTCGGCAGTCGATGTTCAGCATGTGCTGGCCGGCCTTGCCGGGCAGGGCGCGACTTTTGCCGCCATGGAAGTCTCTTCTCACGGCCTGGTTCAGCATCGCGTTTCAGCACTGAAATTTGTGGCATCTGTGTTTACCAACCTGAGCCGCGACCATCTCGATTATCACGGTGATATGGAGAATTACGAAGCGGCGAAATGGCTGCTCTATTCCACGCACCACTGCGGTCAGGCGATTATCAACGCCGATGACGAAGTGGGCCGCCGCTGGCTGGCAAAATTGCCAGATGCTGTTGCGGTTTCAATGGAAGACCATATCAATCCGAATTGCCACGGCCGCTGGCTGAAGGCGACGGAAGTGAATTATCACGACAGCGGCGCAACGATCCGCTTTGCTTCTTCATGGGGCGAAGGCGAAATCGAAAGTCGTTTGATGGGCGCATTTAACGTCAGCAATCTGCTGCTGGCGCTGGCCACGCTGCTGGCATTGGAATATCCGCTGGACGAATTGGTGAACACGGCTGCACGTCTGCAACCTGTTTGCGGGCGAATGGAAGTCTTTACCGCGCCGGGTAAACCGACGGTGGTTGTTGATTATGCCCACACGCCAGACGCGCTGGAAAAGGCATTGCAGGCCGCACGTCTGCACTGCACCGGTAAGCTGTGGTGCGTCTTTGGCTGCGGCGGCGATCGCGATAAAGGTAAGCGCCCACTGATGGGGGCGATTGCCGAACAGTTCGCCGATATTCCCGTCGTGACCGATGACAACCCGCGTACCGAAGAACCGCGCGCCATTATCAACGATATTCTCGCCGGTATGATGGATGCGGGACACGCTCGCGTAGTTGAAGGCCGTGCCGAAGCTGTGACTAATGCGATTATGCAGGCCAAAGAAAATGACGTGGTGCTGCTGGCAGGCAAGGGTCATGAAGACTATCAAATCGTCGGTGCGCGTCGTCTGGATTATTCCGACCGCGTGACCGCTGCGCGTCTGCTGGGAGCGGTAGCATGATTAGCATTACGCTGCGCCAGGCTGCCACGGTGCTGAATGGCGAGCTGCAGGGGCAGGATCTGACAGTGGATGCAGTCACGACGGATACCCGTAAGATCACGCCGGGCTGTTTGTTTGTCGCCCTGAAAGGCGAGCGCTTTGATGCCCATGATTTTGCCTCCCAGGCAAAAGAGAACGGTGCTGGCGCGTTGCTGGTGAGCCGTAAGCTTGAAGTCGATTTGCCACAGGTCGTTGTCAAAGACACTCGCCAGGCGTTTGGTGAGCTGGCTGCCTGGGTTCGCCAGCAGGTGCCCACGCGTGTCGTGGCGCTGACGGGCTCTTCCGGGAAAACCTCTGTCAAAGAGATGACGGCGGCGATCCTGAGCCAGTGTGGCAATACGCTTTACACTGCCGGTAATCTGAATAACGACATCGGCGTGCCAATGACGCTGCTGCGTTTGACCAAAGAACACGAATACGCCGTTATTGAACTTGGCGCCAATCACCAGGGCGAAATTGCCTGGACCGTTGACCTGACACGTCCGGAAGCGGCATTAGTCAATAACCTGGCGGCAGCGCATCTTGAAGGATTTGGCTCGCTGGAAGGCGTGGCAAAAGCGAAAGGTGAGATTTATGGCGGCCTGCCGGAGAACGGCATTGCCATTATGAATGCCGATAACAATGACTGGCTGAACTGGCAAAGCGTGATTGGCTCGCGTAAAACCTGGCGTTTTTCGCCCAATGCTGCGAACAGTGATTTTTCCGCGACCAATATCCATGTGACCTCACACGGCACGGAATTGACCTTAAAGACGCCAACGGGTGATGTTGATGTGCTGTTGCCTCTGCCCGGCCGTCACAATATCGCGAATGCACTGGCCGCTGCTGCTCTGTCGATGGCGGTTGGCGCAACGCATGAGGCGATCAAGGCAGGTCTGACAAATCTCCAGGCCGTGCCGGGACGTCTGTTCCCCATTCAACTGGCTGAAAACAAGCTGCTGCTGGATGACTCTTACAACGCTAACGTCGGTTCGATGACGGCGGCGGTGCAAGTCCTGTCCGAAATGCCGGGCTATCGCGTGATGGTCGTGGGCGATATGGCTGAGCTGGGAGATGAGAGCGAAGCGTGTCATATCCAGGTGGGCGAAGCGGCAAAAGCATCCGCTATTGATTGCGTTTTAAGCGCAGGGAAATTAAGCCAGGCGATCGGCCAGGCGAGCGGTGTCGGTGAACATTTTGCCGATAAAGCCGCACTGATTACGCGTTTGAAAGAGTTAGTTGCAGAGCATCAAATTGTGACTGTTTTAGTGAAGGGTTCACGTAGTGCCGCCATGGAAGAGGTTGTGCACGCATTACAGGAGAACGGAACATGTTAGTTTGGCTGGCCGA
>Ga0308165_1001986_pt1 | contig 26383 bp, 23 predicted proteins | sample PhyWR2_FD_201032 | JGI IMG/M metagenome (GOLD analysis project Ga0308165, IMG submission 201032) | Phyllosphere microbial communities from UC Gill Tract Community Farm, Albany, California, United States - DLSLW.R2 | ecosystem: Host-associated > Plants > Phyllosphere > Unclassified | place: USA... | reverse complement strand
TAAATTATTCTTTCCACTAAATGCACGCATGACAGACCCTCACTTTTATTTTATATAAAATAAATTAGCTCTTTTGGTTTTTTACTTTAAATATAATGTCGAATCGGATTTTATTTAAAAAGGTACAGTATGATGACTGAGATAAATAAAATCACAGTCATCATTTATTATTAATTAATTTCAAATATCATTACGAACTTACTTCAATAATTCATTCTCCAGCGTCTGAAAGTTACCCAGACGAAAGCCCCTGGATTTCACCGCCTGTTTTAACGACGCCGATGTCAGGATATCCAACTCAGTCAGTCGGGGATAACAATAGGCGCTTTCCATCACGATACTATCGACAAACGACGGGTGACACATCACCTCCAGCGATGACACATCGTCCAGCAGAGCAGCGTCGAGTATCTGTAAAAACAGTGACTCAGAAACGGTATCGCCATAGAAGGCACTGGAAAAAGCCTCACTGCTACGCGGTACTTCTCGGGCAAGAGCATCCTGATGAATAAGCTGACGGTCTAAGCGTAGGGGAAGTCCTTTTTCACACGCAAAGCGAGCGACAATGGGATAAATCGGCGCCAGCATATGGACATGATGATGGCTATCAATATGCGTCGGTTCACGCCCAAACAGGTCGATAAAGCAGCGATACTGACAATCCAGTTCATGGGCAATTTCATCAAGCGGCAGATCATCCTGCTCCGCCATCTGCCAGAGCCATTTCCCAAGGCGACCTTCGCGCGTCAGACCCGGCATCATGGAAAGCGGCTTTCCTAAGGTCAGGACAAAATGCATCCCAACCCCTAAGGCAGGTACAGCGCGGCTCAGCTCAGCCGCATGGTGAATAGCAGCGCCGTTTACCAGCGCCGTAGTCGAGGTAACCAGACCATTATTGCAGGCTTCAATAATTCCGTAGTTCTGCCCTTTACTCAGGCCAAAGTCATCCGCATTTACGATAAGTACAGGTTCCATTAGTCGCTCCTGTAATGATGTTATTGCTTCAGAGTTTCAATCGTTGCCGCAAAGTTTGGCAACCATTTTTGGTGGGCAAGGAGCATTTCTCGTGCCAGCTGCTCGGCATCACGGTCTGAGTGCACCAGCGGACTTAAGTTAAGTGCCAGCAGCACATCGTTCAGTTCTCCGCTAATCGCGGCCTGGCTGGTCGCCACTTCAAATCCTTTAATGGTATAAATCAACCCCAGCACTTTCTCGTCAAAATGCGTGATCCGCGGCGTTGGCGTTGCCCCATCGCGACCCAACGTGCAGGTCATCTCGACCGTCCAGTCCGCCGGAATATTATCAATGTGCCCGCGATGGGGAATATTGACATAATGCTCGGCCTGCTTGTCATTGTAGATAGCGTTAATCACTTCACAGGCCGCATCGGAATAGTAAGCTCCGCCACGTAGTTCGAGCTCCTTCGGCTTCACATTCAAGTCAGGAGAGTTATAGAGTTCAAACAACTGCTGCTCAACCTTCTGCACCACCTGGGCACGCACGCCTCCCTTATAGTATTCCCCCATCTCAATCGCCAGCATCTCTTTTTGTTTGAAGAAGTACTGTAGATAAGAGCAAGGGAGCAGGTTCAGGGCGCGGATCAGCCCTTCGCTAAACGGCAGGTCAAAAATATTTTTTACCGAGCTCCCACCTAATCGACCCGATGCAACACCGTCGAGCAGTTCATCAAAACGCGAGGTGCCGTTAACCAGCACATCACGGATAAACACCAGATGATTCAGGCCAAACAGATCGATAGACAGCTCATCGCTGGCGCTCAATTGCAGCACATCAGTGATGAACATTTTCATACCGATAGGAATATTACAGACGCCAATAAAACGTCTGAAGTCCGTATGGCGATAAACTGCCTCAGTCACCATTCCGGCTGGATTAGTAAAGTTAATCACCCAGGCATTCGGGCAAATTTCCTGTACGTCTTTCACGATATCAAAGATAACCGGGATAGTTCGCAGGCCTTTAAATAATCCCCCCGCGCCGTTAGTTTCCTGCCCGAGATAACCGAGGCTAAGAGGAATACGCTCGTCTTTTTCACGCGCCTGTAGCTGTCCCACGCGTAGCTGAGTAGTGACAAAATCAGCACCTTCAAGAGCTGCACGCCTGTCGAGAGTTTTAAATACCTTCATCGGTACTCCCGCTTTCTCAACCATGCGCTGGCACAAGGCATGGATAATATCGAGTTTTTCCGCCCCCTCCTCCACGTCTACCAGCCACAGCTCGGTAACAGGCAATTCGTGATAACGTTTCAGAAAACCTTCGACCAATTCTGGGGTGTAGCTACTGCCGCCTCCGATAGTCACTATTTTTAGTTTCTGGCTCATATTCCTCTCTCTTCTAATACGATGCGTTGGATGCAGCTCACCCTCCATACGAATACGGACAGTGAAGTTAATCTTTTTCTGACGCGGATGAATCCGCTACTCTTGGTTAACGCTGGTTAGCTTCTTGCGATAACTATTCGGTGTAAACGAGGTCAGCTTCTTAAAAGTTTTAATAAATAAACTCGGGCTGCTGTACCCCGACTCATAGGCAATATCGGTGATCGAATAGTTAGTAATTTCCAGCTGTTTTTTGGCAAAGTTAATGCGAATATCATTAATCAGTTGCATCGGTGTTTTACTATAATAACGCTGGGTGGCCCGGGTTAAATACTCTTGCGTTTTGCCAGAGAGACAGACCATCTGCTCAAGCGCGCCCTCGCCAAACTTTAAATTATCGTGCATCTCCTCGACGGTATTTTTCAACCAGACCGGCACACTATCCTGCTCCGGTTCTTCACGATAATGACGTAAGCGGTTCATGGCATAAAAAGTGACTAACTCAATAAATTCATCAAATTCAGTTTCACGAAAATTCAGTGAGGCGATAACGGACTCAATATAACGAATAAACGAGTTCTTTACTGAGTAGACCTGGGAGGCAACCAGGTCTGGCGGCAGTAAAGGCGAATAGTGTTTCTCAAAAAAACTTTTCTTGATGCCCACGTTAAATATTCGCGTCGCGCCAAAAGAATAAAAACTTTGGTGATGCGATCCTATTGGGATAAAAACAAAATCTCCGCTCTCCAACAGGACTCGCTTACCGTTAATCTCCTGAAAATAGCGTCCGGTTAATACCAGGGTATATTCATAGTAATCATGGCTATGAAGCCCGCTGACGCTTTCCGTTTTGTTATAGATAACCACATGAAAATTCTTGTCATTGAAAAGCTGACTTTCTCGTACAAGGTTAATTTCTCTGGTTATCATCTTTGGCTGCCTCATTGTATTAGTTGTCTATTGTATCTTCTCATGTAACTCAATCAATTCACCCACCAGCTCACGAAGCAATATCGCCGTCATCAGGTGATCCTGAGCATGTACCATCACCAGACTGACCTTAATCTTTCCTTCACCTTCATCACTTTCAATCAGCTGAGTTTGCACCCGGTGTGCCTCACTTAATGCGATGCGTGACTTTTCCATCGTCTCTTTCGCCCCGGGAAAATCACCAGACTTTGCCTGTCTTAGCGCGCCGAAGGCAAGACTACGCGCCTGGCCAGCATTAATAATCAGCCCCATCACCACTTCTTCGAGGTCATCGTTTACCGTTTGCTGTTCTTCTATCTCATCCAGATTAAACATCATACTTCCTCATCCGTTGGTATTTCCCGCATCAGAATTTCAGTGCGTTCGCGATATCTTCTTCGCTCTCTTCCTGCTCAATAGTGCTTTGTGCCTTATTCGCGATAACGACAAAGGGTAAATACACCAGGGTCGCCACACAGAGGTTAAACAGGGCTAGCAGCAGGGCCGCGATACTGCCGTTGGTATTAAAGAAGGCACCTAATCCGGTCGGCATCGTCCAGGGAGCCATATTGGTTATTGGCGGAATAATGCCTAAGCTGTATGCCGATACCGTGATTGCCGCCAGGATTGGCGAGATTAAGATGAAAGGAATAAACATCACCGGATTCATAATAATCGGCAGACCAAACAGAATCGGCTCGTTAATCTGGAAAATACCTGCCGGTAACGCGAGCTTCGCGACTTGACGATGATCGGCACGACGTGAGGCAATAAAGATAGCGATAATCAGACCCAGCGTCGCACCGGAACCCCCGAGGAAGATGTAAGAATCAAACATCGGTTTTGCCCAGGTGTGGAAGGTTTTACCGGCTTCTAATGCGGCATCAACTGAACCGTATTGCTGGAACAACGCCACGTTTTCCAGTGCCCATGGCGTCATAATGCCATTGTCTAAGGCCGTCAAAGCCAGCGCGCCGTGTACCCCAAAGAACCAGAGCAAAGGCACCATAATCACGAAGACCCATCCGACAACTGAACCTAGTGATGCCAATGGGGTTGAGATGCTATCCATGATGATTTGATGGAAGTTTGTATTCCAGAGCATCAGCACATAGGAGAGACAGCCCATAATAGAGAGAATAATAAAGCCAGGAATAACCGCTGAGAACGACCGGGATACCGACTCCGGAACGCTGGACGGCAGAGTAATAACCCAGTTGCGGCGGACGATAAAGGTGAAGAGTTCAGCCACCACAATACCGATTATCATCCCGGAAATAATATTGGCTCCACCTAACCAATTGGCTCCAACAGCATAGGCATCATTGACGCTATATGGCGTCACGGTCATAAAGGCCGCGACCGATAACAGCCCGGCGGCCAGGGAATCCACTTTTCGCTCCTCTGCCAGGGCCATACCAATAAAGAAGGGAGCCATCAGCGACATAATACCCAGCGTTCCGTTGTAGACATTGCCGCCAATGGTTTTAAAGTGATTGAGGGTTTCAATGGTCGCAGGCTCAAGACGTATGCCCATTGAATAAAAAAACGACCCTTCGCCAAAGCTTAAAAAAACATTATTAATTAAGATGAACATCGCCCCGGCAAGGGTAAGAGGCATTAATTTAATAAAGCCATTTTTGATAGCGTTAATATGTGGCTGCCTTCCTATTTTAATTGCAAAAGGAAGGAGTATTTTTTCAAGAGACCCAATAATCTTGCTCATAGAAAAACACCTTATCAATATTATAAGTGTAGGGTTACGATATTTGTATAGAATTATTTATCGAATCATAACGTTCGAATTGCTTTTATTTTCAACAAATAAATAAACCAAAAAGAAATCGCCTTCATTTACTCTCTGGCTTAAATAATGAAAGAATTTTTATTTTTCTTTTTTCAGCAGTGCGACAGCGGCTTTCAATACCCCAAGTCCATCAATTTTGCCATACAACGCTGAGTCAATAACCTCTATCGGTTTATTCGGTAACAAGCGCTGAAATTCTGGCAACATATAGCCAATTTGAGGCCCCAGCATAATCACATCTGCCTGCTCACCTTTCTCACTCACGAAAGTCTCTGAAAAAGCCTCTATCACCACCGGGACTTTGTACTTCTCCGCCTGAGCACGCATTTTCGATACCAGAAGCGAAGTCGACATCCCTGCGGAACAGAACAGATAAATATTTTTTTTCTCCATAACATCACCCCTTAGTGTTGTTCTTTTTAGTCGATATCATCAGGCTCTGTAAGATGATGCGCTGAGTATATGGCATCGGGTGAATGGCTAATAACTCACTTTGAATAAAATTGTCTCTCATTGACCTGGCAATTAAAAATCATCACAAACAAAATAAGCACTAAAAACTTAAAACAGAAACAAATATTGAGTTAAATAATTTGAAAACGTGATACATAAGAATTTAAAACTAACAAACAGATAAAAACAGAAATTTAACTCCATTAGAGTCATTAACCCAATTTTGATTGTGCGATCACATGAAAGATTGCTGAGATACCTTCCTTGCCCGAAAAACATGTCTGATAAAAGTGGGAAAATGGCTTGATTAGGAGTGAGGACTGTTATTCATCAGACGCCAGCATGCTCTTAAGAACAACGTTGTTTACATATTGTAAACTCGCTGACAGAGCGCTATCATGTTTACATAATGTAAACGTGCGGAATGGATGCAAATGCACATAATTTCAAAAGAACCTTTTGATAAAGCGGCGAAGCTTTATCCCAATGACTCATTTTCCATACGGGCGCTATACCGTCTAGTTCGTGAGACAGATTTCTCTTCTCCGACTGAGATGAGAACACTGATACCAAGTCTGGATAATTTTAAATACCGTAATAAATGGTGGATTTTGGATGTGGGGGGTAACAACTTGAGGATTATCGCCTACATAAATTTTGTGAATAAACGCTTCTACATGAAGCACATAACTACCCACACTGAATACGACAAGTTGACCCGCTATTACAGGGAGAACAAAGAATGATCACCGATACTGCAAAAGCCATTGAAGCTACCAAACAACTCGTAGCTGCTGTTCCCTTTTTGGGGGGGAGTTCGTCCGAGAAAGATTACCGTGAAGCGCTAGCGCTGGTGGACTATCTCATTGAAAATGATGATGAGAACCCGCTCATTGACTTTCTGGCAAGCAAAATTGCGGACTATGAGAATAACAGCGGTCGTTTCGCTGATTTCAATAAAGCTATTTCAGAAATGCCAGTCGGCGTTGCGCTACTACGCACTCTGATTGATCAGCACAAGCTATCATACTCTGACCTGAAGCAGGAGATTGGCTCTAAATCACTAGTGAGCCAGATATTATCCGGTCATCGCTCATTGACCATTACGCATATTAAGGCGCTCTCTGCTCGCTTTGGTGTAAAACCAGAATGGTTCCTTTAACTCATCAATGAGCCACCTTGCTTCAGGTGGCTCACTTGACTGTACAAAAGGACTAAAGAAAATTAACTTGTCTGTTAAAGACAAGGTTAAGGGTGAGTGTTATTCAGTGGCTTTCTTTTTCAGAGCCTCACTCTCTTCTTTGGTCTTGTTCCAACCTTTTTCAGCACCTTCTTTGGTTGCATTCCAGCCTTTCTCAGTACCTTCTTTGGTTGAATGCCAGGCCTCCTGAGATCCTTCACTGATTTTGCTGGTGGTAGAGTTGCTTGTTCCTTCAGCAGCATGCTTAGATTTTAATTTAAGCTCTTCACCTTCATTCTGTGCCTGATGAAGCTTTTCCTTCGCAGTGTTGGCATTTTCATGAGCTTTAGCCACATCATCATCGGTTGCATGTGTGGTAGCGGCAAAAACGGGTGCAGCTAACAGAAGTGCCGATAACGCGATTATGGTTTTTTTCATAATAAATATCCTCATTTGCTGTGAACAAGACCCAGCATTGCACATGATGCTAATGGGATGCTTTAGGAATTACCTGTAAAATTGATAAGGGGAATTATTGGAAAGAGCCAGCCAGGACGAATATTCACCCTGACTGATATCTGCTTAACGATGACGCTAGCACTAATAAATCAGGTTACAGGCGCCGGGTTAAATACCGCCAGCTGATTGTGCAGGCCCAGCTGGTCAGAAAAGGTCAGTTTACGACCACTGGCAACATCGATAATCAATTCGAATAACCGCTGTCCCACCTCTTCGATTGTCTCTTCGCCTGTGGCGATGGTTCCGGCATTAATATCCATCAAATCATACCAGCGATTAGCCAGAGCGGTGCGGGTGGCCATCTTAATCACCGGAACCGCTGCCAGGCCATAAGGTGTACCGCGTCCGGTAGTGAAGACTTGAACCGTTATTCCTGAGGCAACTTGCTGTGTACCGCAGACAAAATCACTGGCTGGGGTCGCGGCAAAGATCAAGCCGCGTTTAGTCGGTCGCTGCCCGGGGGAAAGCACTTCGACGATAGCGCTTTTTCCTGACTTAGCGATGGAGCCGAGGGCTTTTTCGACGATATTAGACAACCCCCCTTTTTTATTACCTGGTGAGGGGTTAGCACTACGATCGGTCTGACCCTGTTCAAGGTAGTTATCATACCATGCCATCTCTTCAAGTAAGCGCTTACCAACACTCTCATCAACGGCTCTTGGAGTCAGTAGATGGATAGCATCTCTGACTTCGGTCACTTCAGAGAACATCACGGTAGCACCACAGCGAATCAAAAGATCAGAGGCATAGCCCACGGCAGGATTAGCCGTAACGCCCGAGAAAGCATCACTGCCACCACACTGCATACCGACGACAAGTTCAGATACCGGACAAGTTTCACGCTGACGGGCATTGAGTTTGGCTAAATGGCGCTCAGCAACTTGTAAGATATCATCGACCATCGACTGAAAACCGACATGCTGTTCATCCTGCAGACGAACGATACTGGCACTCTTGATAGCATTGAGCGGGACTTTGCTACTGCCTTGCAGCATAAATTCAGGCTGCAGTTTTTCGCAGCCAAGACCCACCACCATAACCTCTCCACCAAAGTTAGGATTCAAGGCAATATTGTGAATGGTGCGGATAGGAATGACGGCCGCCGGCGCATTAATCGCCACCCCACAGCCGTAAAGATGGTTTAAACCAACCACCCCATCAACATTGGGATACTTTGGCAGCAAGTCGCGCTCGATAATTTTCACCACATAGTCGACCACACCAGCAACACAATGAACGCTGGTTGAGATACCCAGCATGTTTTTGGTGCCGACGCTGCCATCCTCATTACGATATCCCTCGAAGGTATAACCCTCTAAAGCAGGTAAAGCTTCCGGCACCCTGGTAGCAAGCGGTAAGGTATTAAGAGGCGGCGCTTGTGGCAACTCCACCAGAGATTCATCAATCCAGCTACCTTTAGCGATATCACGCACAGCGTAGCCGATAACTTCTCCGTAGCGAATAATATTGCCTGCTCTGGGGATATCTTGCAGGGCAACTTTATGACCTTGAGGTACATGCTCAACCAAGGTTAATCCATCGGGAAAATGGGTGCCTGCTGCTAAGCCCTGCTCATTGACAATAATCGCTACATTATCTGAATTATCTACTTTTATATAAAAAACGGTGGGTGCTTTTTGTCTAATTTTTATCTCGGCCATCTTCCAGTATTCTCCCGCGTGGTGCTAGTAAGAATTATTTCTTTTATCGATTTTGATACTTATTAATTGAATCATGCCAACTAGCATAATAATAAAATGTGATGTTAATCGATTATTAGTTCATAAGGTTAGTGCCAACGATGCTTATTACGAGGAAATGTGGCTGCCCCCCCTTTATGTATTGCATATGCACAATAATGACAATTTTAGCATGATAAATACTGGGTTATCGCCCAGTGACCCACGCAGAAAGAATGTTTAAACTCGGTTTTAGCGATAGTCGTTTTATGAGTGAATATCCTGTTAGGTCGTTATCAACATAATTATAGAACTGTACCTTTATATCCCTACGATAACGTCAGTAATAACTATAACAGCGATAAATAATAATAATCTTCCCATTCGAGGAGTGTGCTGTGAGTACAAATACCCTTACCTATAAAAAACAGGTAATACCTACCCGATATATAATTCTATTAATGATCTTTATCGTCACCTCGGTGAACTATGCTGACCGTGCCACGCTATCCATTGCCGGTGCGGCAGTGGCGAAAGATCTCCAGCTTGATGCCATTTCTATGGGCTATATTTTCTCAGCTTTTGGCTGGGCTTATTTGCTGATGCAAATTCCTGGCGGATGGTTACTGGATAAGTTCGGGTCCAAACGAGTTTATACCTATAGCCTGTTCTTTTGGTCTCTGTTTACCTTTACCCAAGGCTTTGTCGACCTCTTTCCGCTGGCCTGGGCGGCAACCTCGATGTTCTTTATGCGCTTTATGCTAGGGTTTTCCGAAGCGCCTTCCTTTCCGGCTAATGCGAGAATTGTGACCGCATGGTTTCCTACCAAAGAACGAGGCACAGCATCGGCTATTTTTAACTCAGCACAGTATTTTGCTTTAGCGCTATTTTCTCCCCTGCTTGGCTGGCTGACCTTTGCCTGGGGCTGGGAACACGTTTTTATCGTGATGGGTGTACTCGGATTTATATTGACCTTTCTGTGGGTAAAACTCATTCATAACCCAACAGACCATCCACGTATGACACCAGAAGAATTGGATTTTATTAGTCAAAATGGTGCCGTGGTCGATATGGATCGCAGCAAGTCCGGAGAGAAGCAGGATAAAACCATTAAGTTCGGCTATATCAAGCAGATGTTGTCCAATCGCATGATGCTAGGTGTCTTTTTTGGTCAGTATTTTATCAATACTATTACTTGGTTCTTCCTGACATGGTTCCCTATCTATCTGGTACAGGAAAAGGGAATGTCTATCCTGAAAGTTGGCATGGTGGCAGCGATACCTGCTCTTTGTGGCTTTGCGGGTGGAGTGTTAGGTGGCGTGTTCTCCGATCATTTAATTAAGAAAGGCGCCTCCCTGACCAAGGCTCGTAAGATACCGATTGTTCTGGGAATGCTATTAGCATCAAGCATTATTCTGTGTAACTACACCAACAACACGACCCTCGTTGTACTCCTGATGGCATTAGCTTTTTTTGGCAAGGGATTTGGAGCCCTGGGCTGGCCGGTGATTTCAGATACGGCCCCGAAAGAGATTGTCGGACTGTGCGGCGGGCTATTCAATGTCTTCGGTAACGTCGCGTCAATTGTCACGCCAGTCGTTATTGGTTACCTGGTCAGTGAGCTGCATTCATTTAACGCAGCGCTGGTATTCGTAGGGTGTTCAGCATTGATGGCTATGGTGTGTTACTTGTTTGTTGTCGGTGACATTAAGCGTATGGAATTACGGAAATAAATAAAGGTAACCATGATGAGTAATGATATTTTCCCCAATAAATTCAAAGCGGCGCTGGCCGCACATCAGGTCCAGATCGGCTGCTGGTCAGCCCTTGCCAGCCCAATCAGTACTGAGGTATTAGGTCTGGCGGGTTTTGACTGGCTGGTGCTGGATGGTGAGCACGCACCAAATGATATCTCGACCTTTATTCCCCAGCTGATGGCGCTAAAAGGCAGCGTCAGCGCCCCGGTAGTCAGAGTGCCGACTAACGATGCTGTGATTATGAAACGCTTGTTAGATATCGGCTTCTACAATTTTCTGATCCCCTTTGTTGAGACTGATGAAGAGGCGCGTCAGGCGGTCGCGGCAACGCGCTATCCACCGCTCGGCGTACGCGGCGTGTCAGTATCTCACCGCGCCAATATGTTTGGCACGGTGCCAGACTACTTTGCCCAATCGGATAAAAATATCACCATTCTGGTTCAGATAGAGAGCCAGGCCGGGCTCGATAATATTGACGCCATTGCCGCCACCGAGGGCGTGGACGGTATTTTTGTCGGACCAAGCGATTTGGCTGCAGCCCTGGGCCACCTCGGCAATGCCGGGCATCCCGAGGTTCAACAGGCCATACAGCATATTTTTGCGCGCGCTAAAGCCATGGCTAAACCCAGCGGTATTTTAGCCCCGGTTGAAGCCGATGCCCGCCGCTACCTGGAGTGGGGTGCAACCTTTGTTGCCGTCGGCAGCGACTTAGGGCTGTTTCGTGCAGCAAGCCAAAAACTTTCAGATACCTTCAAGAAATAGCTATTGCCATTGAGAGAGCAAATTATGACAACAAAAGTAGGTTTTATTGGCCTGGGCATTATGGGCAAACCGATGAGCAAAAATCTTCTGAAAGCGGGCTACGACGTCGTGGTTTCAGGACACAGTTCCGCAGCTGCAGATGAGTTGGTCGCACTGGGTGCCCAAAAGGCATCTTCTCCCAAAGAAATTGCTGAACTCTGTGATGTGGTTATCACCATGCTACCTAATTCGCCTGAAGTGAAAGCCGTAGTTCTGGGTGAAAAGGGTATTATTGAAGGTGCCAGACCTGGCTGTGTCGTTATCGATATGAGCTCCATCTCACCTCTGGCCAGTCGTGAGATCCATGATGCGCTCAAACAGAAAGGCATCGACATGCTGGATGCCCCGGTAAGCGGCGGCGAGCCTAAAGCTATCGACGGGACGCTGTCAGTGATGGTAGGTGGCGATAAGGCTATCTTTGATAAATACACCACGCTGCTCAAAGCGATGGCGGGATCGGTGGTCCATACTGGTGATATTGGTGCGGGCAATGTCACCAAGCTGGCCAATCAGATCATCGTGGCAGTCAATATTGCCGCCATGTCTGAAGCGCTGACCCTGGCAACCAAGGCGGGCGTCAATCCTGATTTAGTCTTTCAGGCGATTCGTGGTGGTCTGGCGGGCAGCACGGTATTAGAAGCCAAGGCACCGATGGTGATGGATCGCAATTTTAAACCGGGTTTCCGCATCGATCTGCATATCAAAGACTTGGCCAATGCCCTCGACACCTCTCATGGTATAGGCGCGCAGTTACCGCTAACCGCCTCGGTGATGGAGATGATGCATGCGCTGCGTGTTGATGGGCTCGGTCAAGCCGACCACAGTGCATTAGCCTGTTATTACGAGAAATTAGCGCAGGTTGAAATCTCTCGTTAATTGAAGATTAGCCCGGCAGATCGGGCTAACTAATGGACAAGGGCCTCGGCGGTAAAATAGCCGGATGATTCGTTAGGTTGATGACTATGAAAATCGTAATCGCCCCAGACTCTTATAAAGAGAGCCTTTCGGCTCCAGATGTCGCGGATGTTATTGAAAAAGGTTTTCGGGAGATATTCCCGGACGCGCGTTATGTGAAGGTTCCCCTCGCCGATGGCGGCGAAGGTACGGTCGAGGCTATGATTGCAGCGACGCAAGGTAAGGAGCTTCACGCGCGGGTTACCGGGCCGCTTAACGCAGAGGTTGATGCGGTATGGGGATTATCCGGCGACGGTAGTACTGCATTTATAGAAATGGCGGCAGCCAGCGGCCTGGCGCTGGTACCCCACGACCAGCGAAATCCGTTATTAACCACGTCCTATGGTACCGGGGAGCTGATTACTCAGGCGTTAAATAACGGCGCAAAAAATATCGTCATCGGTATTGGCGGCAGCTCGACCAATGATGCTGGCATGGGGATGATGCAGGCGCTTGGCGTACGTTTTCTTGACCGTGATAATCAGGAGCTTAGCCCCGGTGGCGGCAGTCTGAATCAGCTTGAACATATTGATATCAGCGGTCTTGATTCTCGCCTTGCTGACTGCGCTGTTCGGGTAGCCTGTGATGTCACTAATCCATTGATTGGTCCTCAAGGAGCATCGCGGATATTTGGCCCGCAAAAAGGGGCCACCGAGGAGATGATTACCACCCTCGACAGGAATCTGGAGCACTATGCAGATATCATCGCCCGAAGTTTTGATATTGACGTTAAACAGTTTCCAGGAGCCGGAGCTGCCGGTGGCATGGGCGCTTCGCTGAAAGTTTTTCTGAACGCGGATTTACGCCGCGGTATTGAGGTGGTCACCCAGGCACTCAATCTTGAAGAACAGATCCGTGATTGTACTCTGGTTATCACCGGAGAGGGGCGACTGGACAGTCAAAGCATCAATGGCAAAGTCCCTGTTGGCGTAGCCAGTATTGCGAAAAAGTACGACAAGCCCGTTATCGCCATTGCCGGAAGCTTGCACCCGGATGTCGACGTGGTTTATCAGCATGGTATCGATGCTATTTTTAGCGTGCTTTCCGCTATATCAACTCGTGAAGAGGCGTTCAGCGGCGCACCGGAGAATATCTACCGCACCGCGCGCAACGTGGCGGCTATGGTCAAAATAGGTATGTCACTGGATATCGTTCCGCTGGCGCATCCCGCCTCATTACCTGCAAAATCTCTGGAATCGCTGCCAGGAAATTAGCCGGTAAGGATGACCCGTTAATTGCAACCGACTTATCACTCAGCCAGCTTTGCTGGCTGAGTGATTTTATGCCCCGGCAGGCGAATTCCCTGGGCCGCTATCTCAATTTGGCAGATAACTTTGGCCCGTATGCAATTAGCGCATGCAAAGGGATAAAATCTTTTTTATCTTAGCGTTATCTTACTCGGAGGGGCTATGGCTGCTTTACACCTCGATTCCAGAATGGCGCAGGATATCGTTGCGCGTACCATGCGTATTATTGACTCTAATATTAATGTGATGGATGCCCGCGGTAAGATTATCGGCAGTGGCTCACCTGAACGTATCGGTGAACTGCATGAAGGCGCGTTGCTGGCCCTTTCCCAGGGGCGCGTGGTGGATATTGATGACGCTGCGGTCCATAACCTCCAGGGTGTAAAGCAAGGGATCAACTTGCCCCTGAGGCTGGAAGGCGAAATCGTTGGGGTGATTGGCTTAACCGGTGAGCCCGTCGCGCTACGTAAATACGGCGAGCTGGTCTGTATGACGGCGGAAATGATGCTTGAACAGGCACGACTGATGCATCTTCTGGCACAGGATACGCGCCTGAGAGAAGAACTGGTCATGAGTCTGATTCAGGCCGAAGAACATACCCCCGCCCTGACGGAATGGGCTAAACGCTTAGGTATCGATCTCTCCCTGCCACGGGTTGTCGCAGTTATCAAGATAGACAGTGGTCAGCTCGGCATTGACAGCGCCATGGAAGAGCTCCAGCAGCTGCAGACCAACTTAATGAAGCCCGCACGTAATAATCTGGTCGCGATTATCTCACTCACTGAGATTGTGGTGCTTAAACCCGCCCTCAATTCACACGGGCGCTGGGATGAAGGAGAACACCGTCGGCGTATCGAACAGCTGATTGCGAATATGCAAGAGGAAGGCCATCTGCGCTTTCGTATCGCGCTGGGAAATTACTTCACTGGTCAGGGGAGTATCGCACGTTCCTACCGAACAGCCTGTACCACCCTCGAGGTGGGCAAACAGCGTATGCCGGAGAAACGCTGCTACTTTTATCAGGATCTGGCGCTACCGGTGTTACTCGACGGGCTGCGTGAAGGCTGGCAGGCGGATGAACTGTCAAGACCCCTGCTTAGACTGAAAGCCATGGACAGTAATGGTTTACTGCTCCGTACCCTGGTGGCCTGGTTTAATCATAACCTTCAGCCGCTAGCTACCTCCAAGGCACTGTTTATCCATCGTAATACTCTTGAGTACCGACTAGCACGGATAGCGGAGTTAACCGACCTTGATCTGAAAAATCTTGATAATAAGCTGCTGCTGTATGTAGCTCTGCAACTTGATAAAGAGAGATAACTTCGACGGGTTAACACAGTGCGAGGATGCCTGACTCACAGGCACCCTCAGCACGGGCAGCAACTAGTTCTCCAGCTGATACTCAAGCGTGATTTTCGCATTCAGCAGTTTTGATATCGGGCAGCCGGCCTTGGCCTGCTGGATAATTTTATCAAAGGCTTCAGCCTCAACGCCCGCAAGCTTGATTTTGCTTTTAAGCTCAACCTGAGTGATAGCAAAGCCGCCATCGACTTTATCCAGAGAAACGACCGCCACGGTATCAATACTATCCGCCGTATATCCGGCTTCACCGAGCATCAGGGACAGCGCCATAGAAAAGCATCCCGCGTGTGCAGCGCCGATCAGTTCTTCCGGGTTAGTCCCGGCTTTACCTTCGAATCGGGTATTAAACCCATAGGGTTGTTTATTAAGAGCGCCGCTTTCGGTCGAAATCGTCCCTTTACCCTGTTTAATATTCCCTTCCCAGTGTGCCTGGCCTTGCTTATGAATAGTCATATTGCTCCTCCGGTTGGTTTCACTGTAATCAGTATAGGCTCTGGCTATCGCTTTGCAGCATGTCCTCCCCTTTTGCAGAGCATTCTGACCACGTTAAGACAAACAGCCCCCGGAGCTTCAGCGCTCCGGAGGGAAGATTAATATTCAGCCACCTCGCGCGCCATCTCGCGGCTATAGCACTGGCTGGCATTGAGTAACATCCTGGTATAGGCCGTCTGTGCCTGATGATTAACCAGAGCATCAACCGTCAGGGTCTCAAGAATTTTACCGTACTGCATCACCGCCACTTTCTGGCATAAATGGGCGATAACACCCAGATCGTGCGTCACCATCAGATAGGTCAGAGACGACTCTCGCTGTAACTCCACCAGCAAATTCAAGATTTCAGCCTGCACCGAAACATCGAGTGCCGAGGTCGGTTCATCCAGCAGTAAAATCTGTGGTTCGAGTATCAAGGCTCGCGCAATGGCCACCCTTTGACGCTGGCCACCAGACAGCTGATGGGGATAGCGTTCACGGAACTGGCGGCTGAGACCCACTCTATCCAGCAAGGAGTAGACTCGCCGATCGCGATCTTTAATGTCGTGGATCAGCAAAGGTTCTTCCAGAATATCGCCAATGGTATGTCGGGGGTGTAGCGATCCGTAAGGATCCTGAAACACCATCTGCACCTGGCGACAGCGACTTTTGGTTAACTTATGTGAGAGACGCTGACCATCGATTGCCAGCTCACCCTGCCAGTGGGTAAACAAACCCGCCAGGCACTTTAATACCGTGGTTTTGCCTGACCCGGACTCACCAACCAGACCATAGATCTCTCCCGCCTTTACATGAAGGCTGACATCGTGCAGCACCTGGCTCCGTTTTTCCCCTTCGCCAAAGGACAAATTGAGATTTTTTACGTCAATCATCACAAACTCCTTATTCGCTCAGCCAGCTCGCCTGACGCTGTAATACAGGCAGGACCGGGCGACGATGGTGGATTTCAGGCAAGGCGTTGATCAGGCCTTGGGTGTATGGGTGCTGGGCATTATCCAGATCTTTCGCTGCGATAGACTCCACCACCCGACCGGCATACATCACCAGCACCCGATCGCAAAAGCTACGCACCAGGTTAATGTCGTGACTGATAAAAATCAGCCCCAGCCCTCGGGACTGAACCAGGTCGTCGAGCAAACCTAACACCTGTAAACGCACGGAAACATCCAGCGCCGAGGTGGGTTCATCGGCGATAACCAGTTCTGGATCGGTAATCAGCATCATCGCTATCATGATGCGCTGGCCCTGGCCTCCCGATATTTCATGGGGATAAAGGTTATAGACCCGCGCAGGCTCGCGAATGCGCACAATATCCAGCATCTCCATCGCCCGGGCTTTCGCTTCATCTTTACGCCCCGGATTATGGGTCAGCCAGGCTTCGGCTATCTGCTTTCCGACACACACCACCGGGTTCAGGGAGTATTTTGGATCCTGCATAATCATTGAGATCCGTTTACCGCGGATCTTGCGCATCTGGGCTTCACTGGCCCCCAGCAAATCCTGCGAGCCAAACTGTAATTTACTTGCAGTAATCCGCGCACTTTTCGGATGCAACTGGAGCAATGCACGCCCTACCGTCGATTTTCCCGATCCCGACTCGCCAACAATCGCGAGCTTTTCTTTTCCCAGTTGAAAGGAGACACCGCGCACCGCATGGGTGATGGCGCTGCCGTTGACAAAGTCGACGCACAAATCGCGCACGTCGAGCAGAGGACTATCATTCGCTGCGAGGGTCGAGTATGTCACGTAGGCCATCTCCTAAGAAGTTGAATGCTAAGCTGTTGATAAGAATGGCCAGACCAGGAATAGTCACCACCCACCAACACTCCATCATGTAAGTACGTCCGCTGGAAATCATCGCGCCCCATTCAGGCTCTGGCGGCTGAGCGCCGAGACCCAGGAAGCCGAGGCCTGCTGCCGTCAGGATAATGCCCGCCATATTCATGGTGATACGGATAATCACCGACGGCAGGCAAAGAGGAACAATGTGATGCCACAGTACGCGAGCCGGAGAAGCCCCCTGTAAACGTACTGCTGAGATGAAATCAGCCTGTCTCAGTGAGAGTGTTTCTGCCCTGGCTAAACGCGCAATCGGTGGCCAGGCCGTCAGGGTAATCGCAATCACCACGTGCTCAAGCCCCGGGCCTAAAGCCGCGACAAAGGCCAGTGCCAGGACCAGGCTCGGGAACGAGATAAAGATATCCGTTACCCGCATCAGAACCATATCCACCTTGCCACCAAAGTAGCCGGCACAGACCCCGAGCAGTAAGCCAATCGGCCCGACGGTGATGGAAACCAGCAGCACAATATAGAGCGTGATGCGTGCCCCATAGACCAGGCGGCTAAAGATATCGCGACCAAACTCATCGGTACCAAACCAGTGCTGGGCATTGGGTGCCACCAGCACGTTATTGAGGTTCTGTACCAGCGGATTATAGGGGGCAATTAACGGAGCAAATATCGCCACGATAACCAGCAGCAGGATAATACTGCCGCCGATTGCCGTAAGGGGATTACGGGCCATCTTAATCACAAACCCCCAGCACCGGGACAGCGTCCGTCTGACCCGCAGCGAGGTCTCACTCGCCTGATTACCCTGCGGCGTATCGAGAGAAATACTCATGATTTTGTCCTCGGGTCAAAGAATTGATAGAGCATGTCAGAGAGCAAGTTGAGCATGACAAAAATGACCCCCACCAGCAGTACGCAGCCCATCACCGCATTCATATCACCCAGCAGCAGGCTGCCCGTCAGATATGAACCAAAGCCAGGCCAGGAGAAGACGGTCTCAATCAGCACTGCGCCTTCGAGCAAGGAGCCGTAGGCTAATGCCACCACGGTAAGCAGCTGTACGAGGATATTGCGAAACGCATGGTTCCAAATCACCTGACGCTCGGTTAACCCTTTAACGCGGGCGGTTAAGATAAATTCCTGTGAAAGCTGAGCCAGCATAAAGCTACGCGTCATTCGGCTAATATAGGCCATCGAGTGGAAGCCAAGCAGTGACGCCGGTAACACTAAATGGTTGATAGCATTCCAGAAGACCTGGCTGTTTCCGGCAAGTATTGCATCAATGGTCATCAGCCCGGTGCGACGCGGCACGACGCCATCCAGACCCAGTTCCAGACGACCCGCTCCACCGACCCAACCCAGCCAGGCATAGAACACCAGCAGCCCTATCATCCCGACCCAGAAAATCGGCGTTGAGTAACCGGCCAGGCTGATAATGCGCACAATGTAGTCATAGACGCTATTACGGCGCGCAGCAGCCAGAACCCCCAGAGGGATCCCCAGACCCGCACCGACGATTATCGCCATGGTCGCCAGTTCCAGGGTGGCCGGGAACACGCGAATAATATCGTCAATTACTGGCTTACCGGTCAGCAAGGCATTACCGAGGTCGCCATGCAGCAGATTAACAAAATAGATACCGAACTGAGTCAGCAAAGATTTATCAAAGCCAAGCTGCTGATAAACCTGCTGGTAGGTACTCTGATCGGCGTCCGGGCCAACGATCGCCAGTACCGGATCGATAGGCATCACGCGCCCGATCGTAAAGGTGAGGATCAGCAGGCCCAGCAGGGTTATCACCACCTGCATCAACCGTTTTGAAAAATTCCGCAAGCGAGAGCCGGATGCCATAAAAGTCGCACTCATGGTTTCTCTCCTTCAGGTGTTTTGTACACCTCACGTAGGAAGGTGGTTGCCGATGGGTGGGATTGATAGTCTTTGACTTCATTGCGTATCACTACCGAGTCAACCATCTGCGAGAGGGGTAACAATGCGGGAATTAATTTATCGTAACGGACCTGAATCGCCTGGTAATCCGCTATCTGCTGCTGGGGATCACGCTCAAGCAACGCCTGATCGATCATTTCGTTGAGCTGCTTATCATAGAAGCCGGTACGCCAGCCCTGGAAGTTAGTCAGCTTGGCCGCATCGCTATTATCCGGGTTATAGACCAGAGCACGCAGGCTGGAGTGAGGATGAGGCTCCATGCCGCTACCGCCGCGCCCGACCAGTAAATCAAACTTGCGCTCACGCATCGCGCCATAGACTTGGTTGCCAGTCCCGGTAATGATTTTGGCATTGATGCCCGCTTGCATCAGGGTCGATTGCACCGCGATAGCAATATTCAGGAACGGCTGATCGGAGAGCACCCGGATAGTAGTATCAAAGCCATCGGGATAGCCTGCCTCAGCAAGGAGCGCTTTGGCTTTGGCAATATCCAACTGATAGCCAGGGTCCGGTAAGGTAGACGGCATCCCCGCCTTAATCGGCCGCTGATGAAGTACCCCATAGCCCGGCATTAGCGCTTTATTGATGCCCGCATAATCAATTAAATATCTGATGGCCTCGCGCACTTTAGGGTTAGCAAACTGCGCTTCTTTCATATTCATGGCAACGTAGTACATGGTTCCACGTTGTACCGCTTCGACGGTCAAGTCCGGTTGCTTGCGCAGGGCGTTAATATCAGACACCGCCATATTACTGGCTATATCCAAATCGCCTTTTTCAATCATCAGACGTAAGGTTTGTGATTCCTGAAAATGACGGAGCACCACTCGGTTCATTTTCGGCTCGCCGCGCCAGTAATCAGGATTACCCTTCATCCGTAACACGTCTTTCGCCTGCCAGGTATCGAGGATAAACGGACCAGAACCGGCTTCATTGGTTGATAGCCAGCGATTGCCCCAGTCATTATCCTGCACATGACTTTGCACCGTTTGGCTGTCCAGCACCCCCAGGTTGCCTAAGGCAGCCAGAGAATAAATCACCAGTTGCGGATCGTTCTCTTTCGGCAGAACGATTTTAACGGTGTATTTGTCCGGGGCAGTGACCAGCTCATCAACATTTTTCTTGGTAAAACCGTAAGATTTCCAGACCGATGCCTGAGCCAGATTAAGATGCAGGATCCGGCGCATGGACCAGACCACATCTTCGGCTGTCAGGGGATTGCCAGAGTGAAACTTCACATCGTGACGCAGATGAAAAGTCAGCGTTTTACCATCAGGACTGACATCCCAGGTTTGCGCCAGAGCGGGTATCACATTGGTTAATTGCTTCGGATCTAACTCAACCAGTGAGTCATAGAGGTTGACGACAATGCCCACGACCTCATTCCCGGTCATAGCAGCCGGATCGAGCGTCAGCAGGTTATTCATATTCATGCCAATGATCAGCTGATCGTCGGGCGTTTTCGCCTGAGTGATGGGGCTTCCCATTGTCATAATAAGCGTGAGCAGACACACGCCAAGAATAGCGTTCTTTTTCATATCTACCGCCTGTAGGGTACGTCAGGCTACGCCGAGGTAGCGCGCCTGAACTTATTTATTTAAGTCAGTCGTGGCTGACAGTATTGGCTTCGATATAGTTGAAATTAATGTCTTCGCCCAGTCCCGGGCCTTGAGGCAGATGCACAAAACCCTGCGCATCCATAGGATCGACAATGCTATTCAGGTAGGCAGCTGGCTCGTCATATTCGAGGAACGGATGTAACAGACCACGTTCATACCAGCGACAGTTACGAATGGCACCCACCACCGCCAGGCTGGCAGCCCCGTTACCATGTACTTCACAGTCCATACCGAACGACTCAGCCAGGGCTGCAACCTTCATGGTTGGGGTAATGCCACCGACGCCGTTCGATCCCGCACGGAGAATATCGCAGGCGCCCGCTTTCACCCATTCGGCGCGCATATGATGCTTACCGCCGAAGCTTTCCGGGCCAACGATTGGGATGGTCAGGTTTTCGGCAAGCCAGGCATAAGAAGACATGGAGTCTTCTTCCATCGGCTCTTCAAACCAGGCAAAGTTAAGCTTCTCCAGTTCTTTACCTATCCACAAAGCTTCGCTGCGGCTGTACCAGTGATACCCGTCGATCATCAAATCAATATCCGGCCCGACTGCTTCACGTACCGCGGCACAGGCTTTGATATCCATTTTAGGGTTTGGTGCAAACGAGACCGGAGGCATCCATGTATGCAGTTTGATTGCCTGATAGCCGCGTGCAACTAATTTCTCAGCAAAGCTGGCGTACTCTTCGGGAGTGGACAGACCCCCAGGCAGGTCATCGCCACACATGGTGCTGCCGTATGCAGGCACCTTATCGCGGAATCCGCCCAACAGCTTATACACCGGCATATTCAGTTTACGGCCAATCAGATCCCACAGAGCCTGTTCAACAAAGGACAGCGCTCGCTCGGTCAGCTGGTGCGCACTCCCGCGCTGCCAGTGATTGAGATCCTGCCAGATACGTTCACGATTAAAGGGGTCCTGGCCAATCATCACCTTACGAAAGAAGGTGTTAACCACAAAGGGCCGTACGACTTCTGGAGGAGCAAACGAATAACCCTGGGTACCATCGTCGGCAGTAATCGTCAGCATCGCCATTTTAGCCATCCCTTCCGCACCGGGATGAGAGTGACCAGCACTGTCAGAGACCCGTCGGGTGGGATACTGGAAAACGGTGACATTTACTGATTCAATTTTCATTATCAGTCCTTAAGGCAATAAGTAAATCACTGTGCTTACCTGATATACGTTGCATGGTGCAAAGTGGTAAAGCGGCTCATGTTTATTGAAAATACGTTTCAATATCAAATATAAGCATTATTTTACTGAACTACTTTAGACAAACACCACTAAGTAACGGCTTAAATTTGTGCATTCGCATAAAGAAGTGTTGTAAGTATCACGCTTAACAGGGCCATTCGCCTTTAGGGAACTTCCGACGTACTAAAATCTGTCTAAGCAGCACGGGCTGTCAGTGATGTGCGTCGCAAAGCGACTATTTAGAAAATAGGGATTATGATGGGAGGACTGTGGGAGGGTAAGGAAGCCGCTTTTCCAGGAGGATGATTGGGCAAAATGATGAAAGAGTCGGTGAAATCTACAGTGCAGAACGGCCACACAGGGCGGTTTTAAGACAGAACAGTCTCAATCTATACAAGATGAGTCAACTTTTGACCAAGGGTCGATTATTATCTCATTCACTTGAAATAGCATTCTTGCTAGACTAATAATGATTAGCACGCTAATAATAAAATAATTGATATAGGTAATATCCCTTATGCACTTGCCCCAACGCAATCCTTATGCGCCTCGCGAGTGGCAGCCTCACGAAAAACCCGCCCTGCTCGGCTCGCCGTCAACCCCCCTCCACAGCACGCCTAAGCGGTTCGCTTTTGGTATTGTCGGCCTGCTGGTGTGTCTTACCGGGGCAATGGGCAACGCTATGGTGTCGGCAAACCTGCAAAATCTGCAGGGGACCTTTGCTGCCTGGTCAACGGAGATTGCCTGGCTACCTGCCGTATACGTGATGACCAACATCTCGATCAACTTACTGTTGGTCAAGTTCCGCCAGCAGTTTGGTCTGCGCGCCTTCACCGAAGGGTTTCTGGTGCTGTATGTGCTGGTGACCTTCTTTCACCTGTTTGTTAACGATCTCAGTTCAGCGCTGATGGTGCGAGCGGCTCACGGTATGGTGGCAGCAGCGCTCAGTTCACTGGGGATCTATTATCAAATTCAGGCCTGGCCCGCTAAACACCGTTTGAAAGCGTTAACCATCGGGATAACCGGCTCGTCGCTGGCTATCCCTATTGCCCGGCTCTTTTCAACCGAACTCTTACAACTGGAAGAGTGGCGCGGACTCTATTTTTTTGAACTCGGGCTCGCACTCATTTCGCTGGCCTGCGTTATCGCTCTTAAACTCCCCCCCAGCGACAGGCGCAAAGTGTTTGAGAAAAAAGATTTCATCACCTTTATTCTGCTGGCACCTGGCCTGGCGTTGATATGTGCAGTGTTATCACTGGGTAGGCTCGACTGGTGGTTTGAAGCCCCCTGGATAGGCTGGGCACTGGCTTTATCGCTAGTTCTCATCGTCAGCGCTATCACCTTTGAGCATAACCGCAGCAACCCGCTGCTGAATATACGCTGGCTTTCCAGTGGCAGTATTCTCCGCCTGGGGCTGATTATGCTGCTCATCCGCATCGTGCTGGCGGAGCAGAACACCGGGGTAGTCGGCTGGCTGCAATATGTCGGCCTGCAAAATGAGCAGATGACTCACCTCGCCTGGTCTATTTTCGCCGGGATTGTCTGTGGGATAGTCACCAGTTGCTTAACGATTAAGCCTACTAAACTGGCGTGGCCTATTATCACCTCACTGACGCTAATCATTATTGCCTCGCTGCTTGATAGTCAGTCCAATAATCTGACCCGCCCCGATCAGCTGATACTGAGCCAGTTCCTGCTGGGATTCAGTAGTGCGTTTTTTCTGGCTCCGGCGATGCTGGCAGCCATTGGCGGGGTTATTGCCGATCAGCGCAATCTGGTCAGTTTTTCGGTAATGTTTGGCATGAGTCAGAACCTCGGTGGGCTGCTGGGCTCGGCTATTCTGGGTACCTTCCAGACCTGGCGCGAGAAATACTACTCCAGCATGCTGGCAGATCAGCTTACGACCCTCAATCCGCTGGTCAATGAACGCTTGCAGGCCTACAGCCAGATGTACCAAAGTCAGATTAGCGACAGTGCTCTGTTGAGCACTCAGGCCGTTACTCAGCTACAAACCGTCAGCACGCTGGAGGCAAATATTCTGGCGTATAACGATACTTATCTGCTGACCGCCGGTATTGCTGCGGCGACACTGGTCTGGATTTTATGGCGATTACTGCGGCTGCGTCTTACTGCTCGACTGGCGCTGAGAAAAATCGCGGGTAGTAAATAATGAATGTGAAAACAATGATGAATACTTTTTTTCAGGAGTGGTTATGAGTCAGCAGGATGCCGCTAAAGAACAGGCCAATATTCGTAATAATGTGCGCGTCGTGTCCATTTTTACCGCCGCGGCCATCGGTATTGTTGGCGTACTGGTTATTCTCTACGCGTGGCAATTGCCCCCTTTTACTCGCTATACACAATTTACCGACAACGCTTATGTACGCGGGCAGACCACCTTTATCAGCCCCCAGGTCAGCGGCTATGTCACTGAAGTTCCGGTGCAGGATTTTGCCCATGTGAAGCAAGGCGAGCTGTTATTCCAGATTGACGACCGAATCTATCGCCAGCGGGTACATCAGGCAGAAGCCCAACTGGCGATGAAAATCGCGGCGCTGAAAAACAATCTGCAACAGCACAAGAGTGCTGAGGCAGTTATTCTGCGTAACGAAGCGGCGCTGAAAAATGCCCGGGCGCAGAGCCTGAAAAACCAGGCCGATCTGAAGCGTGTGAAAGACCTGACCGCAGACGGCTCCCTCTCCATTCGTGAGCGCGATGCTGCTCTGGCAAGTGCTGCACAGGGCAGCGCCGATATCGATCAGGCTAAAGCGACGCTTGAGATGTCACGTCAGGATTTACAGACGGTTATCGTTAACCGCGATTCGCTGGAAGCGGATGTCGAAAATGCGAAAGCGACACTGGAACTGGCGAAAATCGACCTGGAGAACACCCGCGTTGTCGCCCCGCGCGACGGCCAGCTCGGACAAGTTTCGATTCGCCAGGGAGCCTACGTCACTGCCGGAACGCACCTCACTTCGCTGGTGCCATCCCAACGCTGGGTTATCGCCAATATCAAAGAGACACAGCTGGCGGACCTGCGGGTTGGACAGTCGGTGAAATTCACCGTCGATGCCCTGGACGGCAAGGTGTATCAAGGCCGGGTGGAAAGTATCTCGCCAGCAACTGGCGTGGAGTTCAGCGCGATCAGCCCGGATAACGCGACCGGTAACTTCGTGAAGATAGCTCAGCGTATTCCGGTGCGTATCGAGGTACTGAGTAAGCCCGAGGAGTCAGCCCTGTTACGTCCAGGCATGTCGGTTCAGGTAACCATCAATACCGAGGAGGAAAAATGATCCTCCGCCCAGTCGCGGTGCTGATGACCGCCGTCATGCTTAGCGCTTGCCAGTCGGTCGATGTCGCTCCCGCTAAACCGTCGTTGCAGATCCCCGCCCAGTGGCGTACCGCAAGCGGGGCCTCCAGCCCGGCGGAACAACTGTGGTGGCGCAATTTTCACGATAATCATCTGAATCAGTACGTCGACCAGGCGTTACGCAATAACAGTGATGTACTGATTGCCCGGGAGCGGGTCAATGAGTATCAGGCTCGTGTGTATGCCTCAGAAGGGAGCCTGTTTCCCTCCCTGGATGCCGGGATCAACGGTTCCCGTGCGCGAGCCCAATCTGCCGCCACTGGCCTGCCCGTTTACAGCACACTGTATAAAGGCAGTCTTACTGCCAGCTACAATGTCGATATCTGGGGCGTGAACAGCAATAGCGCCAGAGCGGCGGGTGCCTCGCTGGAAGCACAAAAAGCGGCGGCCGCTGCTGCCGATTTAACGGTCACCTCCTTGGTGGCATCAGGCTATGTCACCCTGATGGCGCTCGATGAGCAGTTGAACGTCACGGAATCGACCCTGAAATCCCGGGAAGAGGCCTTCAGTCTGGCAAAACGCCAGCTTGAAGCGGGCTATAGCTCGCAGCTGGAACTGATGCAGTCGGACTCTGAACTACGCTCAACCCGAGCACAGCTCCCGCTACTGAAACATCAGATTGTGCAGCAGGAGAACGCGCTAAGCCTGCTACTGGGAGCCAATCCGGGAGACGTGGTCCGCAACGCAGACTTCGACAAGCTAACGCCCCTGAGCCTTCCGTCACAGCTGCCTTCAACCCTGCTAAACCGCCGACCGGACATCGTACAGGCCGAGCAACAGCTCCTTGCGGCAGATGCAACCCTGGCGTCCTCTCGCGCCAGCCTGCTGCCATCGATAAACTTGACGGCAACCGGGTCAGTACAGGATCGCAGACTAGGCAATCTGCTCGATAATCCGCT
>Ga0308165_1001984_pt1 | contig 26403 bp, 25 predicted proteins | sample PhyWR2_FD_201032 | JGI IMG/M metagenome (GOLD analysis project Ga0308165, IMG submission 201032) | Phyllosphere microbial communities from UC Gill Tract Community Farm, Albany, California, United States - DLSLW.R2 | ecosystem: Host-associated > Plants > Phyllosphere > Unclassified | place: USA... | reverse complement strand
AAAAGGAGCGGCCTCATGGCCAAGAAGATTACAGGTTACATCAAGCTGCAGGTTCCGGCCGGCAAGGCCAACCCGTCGCCGCCGATCGGTCCGGCGCTGGGTCAGCGCGGCGTGAACATCATGGAATTCTGCAAGGCGTTCAACGCCGCCACGCAGGAACTCGAGAACGGCATGCCGATCCCGACCATCATCACCGTCTACGCGGATCGCAGCTTCACCTTCATCACGAAGACGCCGCCCGCCACGTTCCTGATCAAGAAGGCCGCCGGCCTGAAGTCGGGTTCGAAGGAGCCGGGCAAGGTGTCTGCCGGAACGATCAAGATGTCGCAGCTGTCCGAGATCGCTCAGGTCAAGATGGCTGACCTCAATGCCAACGACATTGATGCGGCAACGAAGATCATTGCAGGCTCCGCTCGCGCGATGGGCCTCCAGGTTGTGGAGGGCTAATCCATGAAGACCACCAAGAAGCAGAAGTCCCTGGGCGAAACGCTGGGCGACAACATGAAGCTCTACGCCGTCGGCGAAGCGCTGCAGGCCCTGCGTGACCTCAAGACCACCAAGTTCGACGAGACGATCGAAGTCGCGCTGAACCTGGGCGTCGATCCGCGCCACGCCGACCAGATGGTCCGCGGCATGGTTTCGCTTCCCGCCGGTACCGGCAAGGAAGTTCGCGTTGCCGTGTTCGCCAAGGGTGACAAGGCTGCCGAAGCTCTGGCCGCTGGTGCCGACAAGGTTGGCGCTGAAGACCTCATGGAAGACATGCAGGCCGGCAACCTCAACTACGACCGCGTTATTGCCACCCCGGACATGATGGGCGTCGTGGGCCGTCTCGGTAAGCTGCTGGGCCCCAAGGGCCTGATGCCGAACCCGAAGCTCGGCACGGTCACCCCTAACGTGACGCAGGCCGTGAAGGACGCCAAGGGCGGCCAGATCGAGTTCCGCGTCGAGAAGCAGGGCATCATCCACGCCGGTATCGGCAAGATGTCGTTCTCGGACGAAGACCTGACGAAGAACTTCTCGGCATTCGTCGACGCGATCGTCAAGGCCAAGCCGTCGGGCGCCAAGGGCAAGTACCTGCGCAAGATCTCAATGTCGTCGTCGATGGGCCCCGGCCTGAAGATCGACACCACCGAGGTTACCGGCGCCTGATTCTTCAGGACCGCTGAACAGATTGAGGGCCGGAAAGGGGAACCTTTCCGGCCCTTTTCTTTTGCGCGTCACGCCGGGCTGCCGGCACCGGGCTTGCACGCCCTTGCGATCCCGTTCCCCCGACCGTTTACGCTTGCGGAATTCCGGTGTAATGCGATGCTGTACATATGTTCAGCAACACCTCCGGGAGAGGCGGCCCCAATGGCTATTCGTTTCGAAGACATCAAGGAATTCATCGGCTCGCGCGTGCTTTGGGACGACCGCGCCGACCTGTTCACGCCCGAGGCCGCGAAGCTGATTCGCGCCAAGGTGGAGGAGCGCACCGTGCTCGTCTTCCCGCAGGTGAACCTGACTGATGCCGAACAGCTCGCCATCACCAATGCGATGGGCGAAAAAATCCGCCTGACCGCGCGCAACAACGTCCAGAGCAACGACGGCGACGTCTACCAGGTCACCCTTGACGAGAAGATCAACCCGCAGCCGGAATACGTGCTGGGGACCTTCTTCTGGCACATGGACGGCATCACCGTGGACATGCCGCCGCCCTTCGCCACCCTTCTGTCCTGCCGCATCGCACCGGACAAGGGCGGCGAAACCGAATTCGCCAGCACGTATGCGGCATACGAGGGCCTGCCGGACGAGGAGAAGGAAGCGCTCGAGGGCCTGAAGGCGGTCCATTCGGTGCGCGCCAGCCTCTCGCCGATCGCCGACGCCATTCCCGAAAAACACCGTGAGCGAGTGCTGAGCATCGGTCTCGTCAAGGAACATCCGCTGGTCTGGACGCACGAATCCGGCCGCAAGTCGATGGTCGTGGGCACCACTGCCGATCACATTGTCGGCATGGAGGTGCCGGCCGGTCGCGCGATGCTCATCCGGTTGCAGGAATGGGCGGCGCAGCCTGCGTTCTCGCTGCGGCACAAATGGACCCAGGGGGACTTCGTGATATGGGACAACACCGGCGCGATGCACCGTGCAATCCCCTACGACAAGTCGACAGGCCGCATGATGCACCGCACGTCGATTGCCGGAACGGAAGCTGTCGCCGCTTAATCTTTGCGCCGCCTCGGATCTGATTCGAGACGGCGCGGCTATCCTTAGCGCAGCGGTGCGAGGTTGGCCGCCGTGTAGCATTCCACGAGATAGGCCAGCGGGCGTCCATCGGGCAGAATCAGCATCGCCTGATGGGTGGAGATGGTGTCCGCCGGGCAATTATCCCGCGGGCCCGCCACCGTGGAAAGCGCCTTGCGCCGGAAGCCGAGCGGCGCGATCACTTTGCCGAAAGGCGCATCGCTGCGGGCCAGCGCCTCGTTCATCGGCGCGGTGAGGCGCGAGGGGACATACCAGTTCCACGCCACTGACAGCACCGTGCCGCCGCAGCTCAGCCTGACATTGCGCAGCGCCAATGCCTCGTCAGAGGCGAGGCCGAGCACGGCAGCGAGATCGGTGGGCGGCGCAGTGTGCCCATTCGTCAGCGTTTGCGCGGTGACGTGTGCCGGATCGGCCAGCCCGCGCATCGTGCACCATTCCTCCAGCGCCAGTGTTGCGCTGTCATGGCGGCGCAAGGTGGCTTCGAAGTCCTCAAGCGTGGGGGTAGCAGTCACAGTGCCGGCCATTGCCGCGATAGAAAGCAACAGCTCAGATGCCACCCGGCACCGCCGGCTTGCCGATCGCAGCCAGCCCATCAATGAGCGCGCGGCTGCATGCGGCGAGGTCCTCGGCGCTGACCGAGCGGATGACGAAGTTGGCGCCGGTGCGCCCTTCGGCCCAGAACGGGTATGAGCCGATCTGGCAGGTGGCGAAGGCCTTTTCGGTATCGCCCAGAAGCTGCGCGACTTCGCTTTCACCCACCCAGCAGCCAACCGTTTCGGACAGGAGAGGCGCGCCGCCTTCCAGCTGACCGGAAAGCGCATCGAGCATCCCGGCAGTGATGCTGGGCACACCCGCCATGATGAAGACATTGCCGCAGCGGATGCCTGGCGCGCCGGTGTAGCGGTTGGGGATCAGGGTGGCGCCTTCCGGCGTACGCGCCATGCGCAGGCGCGCTTCGGTGAGGCCGCCGCGCGTCTCGTAGTAGCTTTCCAGGATCGCCCGCGCCTCGGGGTGGACGATGGCAGGCACGCCCAACGCCAGAGCGATGGCATCGACAGTGATGTCGTCGTGGGTGGGACCGATGCCGCCGGTGGTGAACAGATAGTCGTTGCGCGCCCGCAGGGTGTTCACAGCCTCGACGATGGCGTCGGGCTCGTCGGCCACGACGCGCACCTCCTTGAGGCGGATGCCCTGGATCTGCAACCAGGTTGCGATCTGGGCGATGTTCTTGTCGTGGGTGCGTCCCGACAGGATTTCGTCGCCGATGACGACGAGGGCGGCGGTGAAGATTCGCTGCGTAGGGGCCATGCCCGCATCGCTAGGACAAATGTGCGCCCGGGGCTAGTGCCGGGCGCTGCGTTGCAGCGCGAACGACGGGCGAAAAACGCCCGAACCACCCAAAAAGAAAGGGCCGGTCCGAAGACCAGCCCTGAGAAGTTTTGGGAGAGGATGCCTGAAAGGCACGTTCTTTATGTCTCAGGGCTGCCCATGCTGCAAATGCGAAAAACTTTAGCAACATTGCGTGTAATGCAACTGTAACATCGTGTGGGCGGACGCGCGGTAGCGGCGTCGCGAGGCCGTCTCAGCGACTTCGCGAATGCAAAAAAGAAAGGGCCGGTCCGAAGACCAGCCCTATAAAAGTTTTGGGAGAGGATGCCTGAAAGGCCTGATCCGTATGCGAGGAACCGACGATTCCCGCAAATGTGAAAACCTTTGCATGGGTTGCAAGGAATGCAACCAGCAGGCGTCCATCGTGATAAATCAGGCTGCGTCGATCACGCCGTAAAGGTCGTGCTCGTCAGCATCCTCGACAATAACTTCAACGATATCACCCACTTGCAGCGCACCGCCGACATCGCGGAGGAAGACGTTACCGTCGATCTCCGGGGCGTCGGCCTGCGAGCGGCCGGTTGCGCCGATATCGCCTTCGTCGTCTGCATCACCGATTTCGTCGATGATGACCTGGAGCTTGCGGCCCACTTTGGCCTGGAGCTTGGCCGCGCTGATCGCGGCGGTCTTCTCCATGATGCGGGCGTAGCGCTCTTCCTTGACCTCTTCCGGCACAGCGCCGGGGAGGTTGTTGGCGGCTGCGCCTTCCACTTGCTCGAAGCGAAACGCGCCGACCCGGTCGAGCTGTGCTTCTTCAAGCCAGTCGAGCAGATATTCGAAGTCCGCTTCGGTTTCGCCGGGGAAACCGACGACGAAGCTGGAGCGGATCGCAATGTCCGGGCAGATTTCGCGCCAGTTGCGCAGGCGGCCCAGCACCTTCGCCTCATTGGCGGGGCGCTTCATGGCCTTGAGCACCGAAGGCGCGGCGTGCTGAAACGGAATGTCGAGGTACGGCGTCAGCAGCCCTTCCGCCATCAACGGGATCACCGCGTCGACGTGGGGGTAGGGGTAAACGTAGTGCATGCGCACCCAGGGACGGCGGCCCTGCGAATCGCTCAGTTGACCGAGTTCGCGCGCGAGGTCGGTCATATGGGTACGGACGGAATGGTCCTTCCACATGCGTTCTTCGTGTCGGACGTCGACGCCGTAGGCCGAGGTGTCCTGGCTGATGACCAGCAGTTCGCGTGTTCCGGCCTGAACCAGTTTTTCCGCCTCGCGCAGCACGGCGTCGATGCGCCGGCTTGCCAGCTTGCCGCGCAATGACGGGATGATGCAGAAGGAGCAGGCGTGGTTGCAGCCCTCGGAAATCTTGAGGTAGCTGTAGTGGCGCGGCGTCAGCTTTACGCCGGCCTCGTCATAGGCATGCGGGATCAGGTCGACGTAAGGCGACAGTTCCGGGGGCGCAGCCTCGTGGACGGCCTCGACGACCGCCTCGTACTGGTGCGCGCCGGTGACGGCCAGAACCTGCGGGAACTTGGCGCGAATGACATCGGCCTCGTTGCCCATGCAGCCGGTCACGATGACGCGTCCGTTTTCGGCGATCGCCTCGCCAATGGCGGCAAGGCTTTCTTCCTTGGCGGAATCAAGGAAACCGCAGGTGTTGACGAGGACCACGTCGGCGCCGGAATAATCCGCGCTCATGGTGTAGCCGTCGGCACGCAGGCGCGTGAGAATACGCTCGGAATCTACGAGCGCCTTGGGGCAGCCGAGGCTGACCATGCCGACCTTGGGCGGATTGGGGATTTCTATTGCCATGGGATTGGCGCGGCCGATACTCTCATTCGCCGCGCGAGTCACGAAAAACGAATCAGCGTGTGAAAAGCACTGCTCGCCAAGTGCGCTTGCGTATCCCTTCGTGGCCTGCAAGACAGGTCACTATTGAACAAAAAGGGAAGATGCGATGGGTCCTGTGAACTGGCTGGCGGTGGTGCTTGCTGCCGCACTCGCGCTGGCGATCGGGATCGTATGGAATGGTCCGATGTTCCGCAGCGGGCGTCAGCTCATTTCCGGGAATGGTGAACGGGCCAGCGGTTTCATGGTTGCGGGGGTCGTCCTGCTGATCAGTTCGATCATGCTCGGCCACAGTTTCGCGCGGATCGGGGCAGAGACCCTGGCGGTCAAGCCGTGGCTCTACTTCATGCAGACGGGCGGCGTCGCCATTGCCTTCGTCATTCCCTCGGTGTGGCTGACGCACCTGCGCAATCGCACCGAGCCGATGCGCCGGGTGATCGATTGCGCGTTCTGGCTGGTAGCATACCTGGCCATGGGCCTGGTTTTCTGGATTCTGGCCTGAGCGCGGTCAGCCCGCCGATGCTTCCTTGACGCAAGTGGCGGCAATTTCGACGATGATGTCACCCGGCTCCAAGCTGTGCGCGTCTGCCTCCCAGAAACCGATGGCCTTGTCGCCGCGGTAGATGCGCAGACCCTTGCCGGTCGGGATCTGCTCTAGCGGCTTGCCGATTTCACTGGCGGAGACGGGACGTTCGATCAACTGGACGCGCCCGCCAACCGAGGCGAGGTCGGACATGTATTCGGCGATGTGCTGGCCTTCCGCCGATCCCGCCAGCAGCAGCCCGGTGAAGCGCACTGGATTGATGACGTTGTCTGCCCCGGCCTGCCGCGCCAGAAGTTCGTTGTCGTTCGCGCGCACGACCGCAGTGATCGGCACGCCCGGCGCCACGTGGCGCGCGGTGAGGACGATCAGGATCGTCGTATCGTCGCGCCCGGCGGAGATCAGGATCGAACGGGCAAGGTTGATGCGTACTGCCGCCAGAGTTTCGTCACGGGTCGCATCGCCTTCCAGCACGTTGCAGCCGGTCTGCTCGGCGAGCCGCAGCCGCGCCGATGACGGGTCGACGACGACGATGCACGAGGGGTCGGTGCCGCGCTCGATCAGTTCCTCCACGGCTTCCGAGCCGCTGACGCCGTAGCCCAGCACGACGATATGGTCGGCCAGGCGCTCCTGTATGCGCTTCATGCGCCACGTCTCCCAGCTACGCTTGATGATGAAGTTGTAGGCGGTGCCGACGAAGATGAAAATCACCGCGAATCGGATCGGGGTGACGATCACCGCCTCTATCAGCCGCGATTTGTCGCTCACCGGGGCGATATCGCCAAAGCCCGTCGTGGTGATCGAGATCATCGTGAAATAGAACACGTCGAAGAAGCTGACCGCGCCGTCGTGCGTGTCCTTGAGGCCGTCGCGGTCGATCCAGTGGATGATGACCACGAAGAACACGAGGGCGAAGGCGCCGCCCAGTCGCAGCGCCACGTCGGCCCAGACCGGCAGGTCTACGGCGCGGCGCAGCGGCTTGCTCAGGGCGAGGGGCGGGCGCCTATTTCTCATGCGGATCAGGGAGCCTTGGGCAGCGAGTCCAGCGGATCGACAGGTTTGCCGTCCTGGCGGACTTCGAAGTGCAGTTCGCTGCCCTTGGCAAGGCCGGTGTCTCCCACCAGCCCGACACGCTCGCCGGCGGCGACCTTCGCGCCTTCCTTGACTGTCACGCGGCTCAGGAAGCCATAGGCAGTGAACCAGCCATTGCCATGGTCCAGCACGACGAGGTTGCCGAACTGGTCCTTTTCCTTGCCCGCGAAGGTGACGGTTCCGGCAGCGGCGGCGCGCACCATCGACCCCTTGGGGGCAGTGATGTCCACGCCGTCGTGATAATCGCTGCCGGTGGCATAGCCGCGCCGGACCGGACCGGACAGCGGCCAGGCGAATCGCGCCGACTTCGAGGGTGCAGGGGCGGCTGCGGGCTTGGGCGAAGGCGTCAATGTCTTGGCGCCCGCGCCCGGCGGATCGAGCAGGGTGGGGATCAGCAGGTTCTGGCCGACTTTCACCGGCGCATTCGCATCGAGATTGTTGGCCAGCGCGATCTGTTCCCATGGCACCGCATAGTCGAGCGAGATGGAGAAGCCGGTGTCGCCGTTCTTCACTTCATGACGGCGTGTGCGCGGGATGCGAAGGGTCTGGCCCACGCGCACGTCGAACGGCGCCTGCAACCCGTTAGCCTCGATGATGAGGACGCGCGGCACTTTGGCGCGCGCCGCGATCCCGCCCAGCGTTTCGCCTTCGCCGACCTTGTGCGAGGTTTCGGTTTCGGGGCTGCCAGCGGGCTGGCGCGCCTCGATCACCCGGGCGGCGGTCTTCGCGGCCTTTTTCGCGGAGAGTTCGGCGCTCGGAACAGGGGGTGTGGGTGCGGGCTTCGCGGCCGCTTTTGCCGCGCGCGGGATCGCCAGCTTCTGGCCGAGGCGCACGACGTAAGGCTCTTTCAGCCCGTTCGCCTTGACGATGGCAGCGGCCGATACGCCCGCGCGGTTCGCGATCCCGCCCAGCGTTTCGCCTGCCTTGACGACGTGGGAGGTCTTTTCCTCGGGCGGGGCGGCATAGGCGGGGGCGCTCATCAGCAGAGCACCGGCGGCGAGCAGTGCGCGGCTCACTGGCCGTAACGCTGCGCGATCGAGGCCAGCGAGGCGTCGTGGGTAAGGTCGAGCTGCAGCGGCGTCACCGCAACATAGCCTTCTGCGATGGCTTCAAGGTCGGTGTTGTGGCCGGGTGTATGCTCAATCCCGTGGAGGCCGAACCAGAAGTACGGGAAACCGCGGGGGTCCATTCCTTCAACCACCGAACCGCGCGCATAGTCGTGGAAGCCCTGGCGCACCACGCGGATGCCCTTCACCTCGTCCGGAGCGAGCGCCGGGAAGTTGACGTTGACCAGAGTGCGCGGCGCGAAAGGCTGGTCGAGCAGCGGGCGCAGCACTTTGGCGCCCCATGCCTCGGCGACGGCGAAGCTGACCCCGTCGCCCTGGCCTTCCTTGGAATAAACCTGGCTCAGCGCGATCGAGCGGATACCCGCGAGCGCGCCTTCCAGTGCGGCCGAAACGGTGCCTGAATACGTTACGTCATCGCCAAGGTTGGCGCCGCGATTGACGCCCGAGAGGATGAGGTCCGGCGGTCCCGGCATAGCCTTGCGCAGCGCCATCGTCACCGAATCGGTTGGCGTGCCGGTAACCGAGAAGCGGCGCTCGGCGTGCTGGCGCATGCGGACCGGGCGGGTGAGGGTAAGCGAATGCCCCGCGCCCGACTGTTCTTCGCTTGGCGCGCAGATCCAGATGTCGTCGGAAAGCTGGGCGGCGATCTTCTCCAGCACATAGAGGCCGGGAGCGTTGATGCCGTCGTCGTTGGTCAGGAGAATGCGCATGACTTGCCTTTAACCATAACCACTTGGGCCGGGCTACTGAAAGACGGCCGCCGCGTTGAAAATAGACCCTTCGAGAGGCTCGGCATGATGCTTCGACAAGCTCAGCATGAGCGGGGCGGAGGGAAGGGTGGTGCCATATCCTCTCAAAAACCGCTCAGGCTGAGCCTGTCGAAGCCACGCCGAATCTACGCCAGCGCTTCCAGCTTTTCGATCCCGCCCATCCAGGGCTTCAGCGCCTCAGGCACCAGAACCGAGCCGTCTTCCTGCTGATAGTTTTCCAGCACCGCGACAAGGGTACGCCCGACCGCAAGGCCAGAGCCGTTCAGCGTGTGCACGAATTCGGTCTTCTTCGCGCCCTCGGGCTTGTAGCGCGCGTTCATGCGGCGGCCCTGATAGTCGCCGCAGTTGGAAATCGAGCTGATCTCGCGGTAAGCCTGCTGGCCGGGCAGCCATACTTCGAGGTCGTAGGTGAGCCGCGCGGTGGCGCCCATGTCGCCGGCGCAGAGGAGCACCTTGCGGTAAGGCAGTTCCAGCGCCTGCAGGATCGATTCGGCGGCGGCGACCATCTTTTCGTGCTCGCCCTCGCTGTCCTCGGGGCGGCAGACGGTGACGAGTTCCACTTTCTCGAACTGGTGCTGGCGGATGAACCCGCGCGTATCGCGGCCCGCAGAACCGGCCTCGGACCGGAAGCAGGGGGTCAGCGCCGTCATCCGCAGCGGTAATGTGGCTGCGTGGAGGATTTCGCCTGCTACCGCATTGGTGAGGCTGACTTCGGCGGTGGGGATCAGCCAGCGGCCGTCCGTGGTGCGGAACAGGTCTTCCGAGAACTTGGGAAGCTGGCCGGTGCCGTAGGCCGCTTCATCGCGGACCAGCAGCGGCACGTTGCATTCCATGAAGCCATTGGTGGCCGTCTGCGTATCCAGCATGAACTGCGCCAGCGCCCGGTGCAGACGCGCCATCTGGCCTTTGAGGAACGTGAAACGCGCGCCCGACAGCTTCGCGCCAGTCTCGAAATCGAGGCCGAGCGCGGGGCCGATATCGGCATGTTCCTTGGGCGTGAAGGCGAACGTGCCCGGCGTGCCCCACTTGAGCACTTCGATGTTCTGCGTCTCGTCTTCGCCGTCCGGCACCTGGGCGACTGGAAGGTTGGGCAGCCCGGCGAGCGCGTCCTGCAACTGCGCGGCGACGTCCTTCTCCTCGGCTTCGAGCGCGGGCAGGGTGTCCTTCAGCTGCGCGACTTCGGCCTTGAGCGCATCGGCGGCGGCGGTGTCGCCCTGACCCATGGCCTTGCCGATGGCCTTGGATGCCTCGTTCCGGCGGTTCTGGCCTTCCTGCAGCCGCGTGGCGACCGAGCGGCGCTGTTCGTCCAGCGCGATGAGCCGGGCGGAGACAGGCTCCACGCCGCGGCGCGCGAGGCCGGCGTCGAAGGTTTCGGGATTTTCGCGGATCTGGCGGATGTCATGCATGGTAAGCCGCCTATGCCGAACAGGTCAGGCGCTCGCAAGCTGCGAAGGAAATTATGCCGCCGATGTCGAGCTATCCGCCGATAGTCGAAAAGGCCATCCTCGCTGGAGAGGATGGTGGGCGCGGCAGGGATTGAACCTGCGACCCCACCCGTGTGAAGGGTGTGCTCTACCACTGAGCTACGCGCCCGCTATCAGTGCGGAAGCGGCCCCCTAGACAACTGAGATCGAATTGACAAGCGCCGATCTCCATCTAAACGCACAGGCATGACCGAAGAGACCCCCACGCCCGTCCAGAGCGGCCCCGACGTGCCGCCCGACCACCTCGCGATCAACCCGCGCAGCCCGTTCTTCGACCAGGACAAGCTGCAGCGCGGCATCGGTATCCGCTTCAAGGGCACCGTGCGCACCAATGTAGAGGAATACTCGATCTCGGAAGGCTGGATTCGCGTTCAGGCCGGCAAGTCCATGGACCGCCACGGCAATGCGCTGACGATCAAGCTCATGGGCCCGGTCGAGGCGTGGTACGAAGACATCGGCGACGATGCGCCGGTGGCCAAGAAGGACTGATTTTCAAAACGCCGCGTCTGACGCGGCGTTTTTTCAATAAGACCCGGCGATGATCGCGCCGATCGGGTCGCTGCGGCGGCCGGTTGCGGCCTTCGCCATTTTGACCGGCTTCATCGGCGACGCCTTCACCGGCGCCATTTTTACCGGTTCGGCCGCGTCGGCGAGGCGGGTGGTGCCCAGATCGCGCACGGTGCCAGGCTTGGCATTGTAGATGAAGCCCGAAACCGGCCAGTGCGTGGTGCCAAGCCCGCGCGCGGGACCGTACCAGATACGCACCTCGCTCCAGTCGTTGGCCGGCGATACGTCGAGCGCGGTTACATTGCGCTCGATCTTGCCCGGAACCGACCAGTTCGCATGGCTGAGCAGGATCGTGCGCGAATCGACGATCCGGCTTACCGTGGCCACATGGCCCAGCCGGGAGTTGTTGAACGGGCGCACCGCCATGACCGAGCCGATGCGCGGCGAATGCCCCGTGGCGTAGCGGTTCTTGGCCTGGTTCCACCATGTATGCGCATCGCCGTAAATCTGGATGCCTGAGGTAGTGCGCGCATAAGGCACGCATTCCAAGTGACCCGGAGCCTTGGGGATGACGAGCGCCGAGCCGGCCTGGGAATCGATGCCGGAACCCGTGATCGAGCCCCCGCTGTCGGTCAGGCCATCAATGGCGGTACGAGCATTGGCCGGCGTCATCGACGCTGCGGCGAGCCCAAGAATGATTACTTTGCGGTAAACCCTCATGCCGCCCTTTTGCCTTGCGAAGGTTATGGTCTTTCTGCCGTGGTTGGTTAATCGCGAGGCAAGGTTTTGTTCCGGACTTCCCCTTGGAATTAGCGAAAAATCTATGGCAATCGATTGTAAGTTCGGGATGTCGCGGGATTTGGCTTGGAGATGTAGTCAGCTGGCGCGGCGGGGCCGCATTTAAATTTCTTTACAGCCGCGCATGGCGGCAGGGCGCCGATTCTGCGTCGGATTGGCATGACGATAGGCTGCCGCGAATCGCGCAAAGCTTGCCAAAACCGCAGGAAATCCCCATGCGCTGGGAATCATGCTTCCCCAAGTCATCATCATCGGCCGACCTAACGTCGGCAAGTCCACGCTGTTCAACCGCCTGATCGGCAAAAAGCTCGCGCTTGTCGACGATCAGCCGGGGGTCACGCGTGACCGCCGCTTCGGCGACGCCGAACTCCTCGGTCTGAAATTTCAGATCGTCGACACTGCCGGTTGGGAGGACGAGGAGGCCGAAACTTTGCCGGGCCGGATGCGCAAGCAGACCGAAGCCTCGCTGGAAAGCGCCGACGTCGCCCTGTTCGTGGTCGATGCGCGCGCTGGCCTCACCCCGCTCGACGAGGAAATCGGCCAGTGGCTGCGGGCCTCGCCGGTGCCGGTGATCCTGCTCGTCAACAAGGCCGAAGGCCGCGCGGGCGAGGGCGGTGTGCTGGAGGCCTATTCGCTGGGCCTGGGCGACCCCATCCCTTTTTCCGCCGAACATGGCATCGGCATGTCCGACCTGTTCGAATCGCTGCTGCCCTACCTCGACCCGCTCCAGCCTGAAGAGCCGGAGTTCGAGGAGGAAATGGACGACGAATCTCGTCTGCTCCAGCCGCTCAAGTTGGCCATCGTCGGCCGTCCGAACGCGGGCAAGTCGACGCTCATCAACCGCATTCTGGGCGAAGATCGCCTGCTGACCGGGCCGGAAGCGGGGATTACCCGCGATTCGATTACGGTCAATTGGGAATGGACCGACCCCGCCACCGGCAACGTGCGCGAAGTGCACCTGATCGACACTGCCGGCATGCGCAAGCGCGCCAACGTCGTCGAGAAGCTGGAGCGCATGGCCGTGGCCGATGCGAAGCTTGCGATCGATTTCGCCGAAGTCGTCGTGCTGCTTCTGGATGCCACGCGCGGTCTTGAGCATCAGGACCTGACGATCGCCTCCAAGGTGCTCGAAGAGGGCCGTGCGCTCATCATCGCCATCAACAAGTGGGACGTGGCGGAAGGTGCCTCGGGCCTGTTCAACGGCATTCGCGCCGCGCTCGACGAAGGCCTGGCCCAGGTTCGCGGCGTGCCGCTGCTGGCGGTTTCTGCGCGGACCGGCAAGGGCCTCGATGAACTGGTCGCTGCCGGCTTTGCGATCCGCGAAGCCTGGAGCAAGCGCGTGCCTACTGCCGCGCTCAACCGCTGGTTCGACGATGCGCTTTCGGCCAACCCGCCGCCGGCGCCGGGCGGCAAGCGCATCAAGCTGCGTTACATCACGCAGGCCAAAACCCGCCCGCCTGGCTTCGTGGTGTTCGGCACGCGCCTTGACCTGCTGCCGGAGAGCTACAAGCGCTATCTCATTAACGGGATGCGCAAGAACCTTGGTTTCGAATCGGTGCCGATTCGCATGAACCTGCGCAGCGCGAAGAACCCGTTTGCGAAGGACTGATGCCGGGGCGTCGTGGCTTAATGCTTCGACAAGCTCAGCATGAGCGGATGGTGGTTTAAACCACCGCGACGGGGAGGGCGTTAGCCCAACCCCGCTCACCCTGAGCCTGTCGAAGGGCCTTCACGACGGATGCGCTACCGATTCCTCTGCCGCGCGCTCGGCGTTTACCTGGGTTTGCGGCGGGATCGGTGAGCCTGCCACGTCCGCCTTGGCCTGGCGGCGATCGCGGTGCTGGTTCCACACGGCGATGAACAACGCGGCAATCACCGGACCGATGATGAAGCCGTTGAGGCCGAACAGCTCCAGCCCCGACAGAGTCGCGATCAGCACTACGAAGTCCGGCAGGCGGGTATCTCGGCCAACCAGGATCGGGCGCAGCACGTTGTCGACCATGCCGATGATGAACACGCCGCAGAACACCACGATTCCGGCCTTCACCGTATCGCCGGTGGCAAAGAGGTAGATCGCGGCAGGCACCCAGATAATCGCCGTGCCCACTGCGGGCAGCAGCGAGAAGAAGCCCATCAGCACGCCCCAGATCAGCGCGCCTTCGATGCCGAGCACTGAGAACAGCAGGCCGCCCAGCGCGCCTTGAACCACGGCGACGACGACCGTGCCGCGCATCGTTGCACGCACTACCAGCAGGAAGTTGTCGATCAGCGCGTCGCGGGTTTCGGCATGGAGCGGCAGGCTGGTGCGGACCATGTCGCCGTAACGCTGGCCGTCGCGCAGCAGGAAATAGCTGAGGTAGAGCATCACGCCGAGTGCGGCGACGAAGCTGAGCGCGCCCTGACCCACAGTCAGCGCACGGCCTGCCACGGTCTGCAGGCCACTGGTGATGCTGGACCCGAACTGGCGGCGGATGTTGTCCAAATCGGTCAGCCCGTATTCGTCGACCATGCCGCGAATGCGGTCCGGCAAGGCGTTGAGGACCTGTTGGAAAATGCGGCCGACGTCGATCTGGCCGCTGCTGACCTTGCCGTAGATCGCGGTCGCTTCGTTGGCGATGTTGATGCCGAGCAGGATCGTGGGGACGACGAAAAGCGCGATCAACCCGACCAGGACGATTGAAGTCGCCAGATTTTTCCGCCCGTCGAGCCGCTTGGTGAGCTTGGCGGTAAGGGGCTGGAACATGATCGCCGCGACCACGCCCCACAAGACAGCGCCGAAATAGGGCGCGAGCAGGTAAGCAGCGGCAAGAGAGATTAAGACGACGAGGACGGCGAAGCCGATGTCCTCGGTTTGCATGCCCTGTGATTGCGGGCGCGGTGAATGCATTCTTTCCCCCTGGACGTATCAGGCGCGGCGCCCCGGCCGCCCCTCCCAGGCACAAGGCCTGAGAGGGGGGCAGGTTCCCGCGCCATTGGCGCAGAGGGCCTGGGATCAGCTTTCCGCAGGCTTGCTCTGCAGCTGGCAGTAGTTCTGAATACCCATGCGTTCGATCATGTCGAACTGCTTTTCGAGGAAATCGACATGTTCTTCCTCGCTCTCGAGGATGCGGGCGAAGATTTCACGGCTGACGAAGTCGCGCACCGATTCGGCGTGGGCGATGGCGTCCTGCAGCATCGGCAGGGCGTCATGCTCGAGCGCGAGGTCGGCGCGCAGGATTTCCTCGACGGTTTCGCCGATGCGCAGCTTGCCAAGCGACTGGAAGTTGGGGAGGCCGCCAAGGAACAGGATGCGATCGGCGAGCACGTCCGCGTGCTTCATCTCGTCGATCGATTCGTGACGTTCGTATTCGGCGAGTTTCTTGATGCCCCAGTTGTCCAGCATGCGATAATGCAGCCAGTACTGGTTGATCGCGGTCAGTTCGTTGAACAGGGCCTTGTTGAGAAACTCGATGACCTTCTGGTCGCCATTCATCGCGCGGAAACTCCTCTATGTGAGCCGCGGCGTATAAGCGAAACTATCTGGTCAGGGCAAGTCAGGTCATGTCAGGCGGCTGCAGCAATTCCCATTCCTGCCGACGAATGTTCGTCGGCGATGATGTCATCCGCCTCGTCGAGGCACTGGCGGCATTGAGGGGTTCTGCCCAAGGAGCCGTAAATGGCTTCGGCACTGCCACGGCAACGCCTTGCGGCGCAGCGAAGTTCGGTTTCCCGGATGGCATTGCAGATGCACACGTACATGAGCGAATCCTCTCTATGCCCTCCAATATATGCGAGTGCGAATAGATCGCAATAGCCTAATTTCGATCAGATGTGGTTAGGGAGAACGCTGTGCTCCACCAGCGAGCGCCACAGCCACTCCAGTGGGCCGCGCCGGAAATGCCGCAGCCACAGCGGACTCCACGCCAGCATCAGCGCCCATCCCGCGATTACGAAGCCCCATTGCGCCAGCGGCCCTACGGTCCCGAACAGGCCGATACCCCAGCCGTAGAATGCGAATGTCATGACCAGGCTGGTCAGCACATAATTGCTGAAGGCCATGCGTCCGGCGGCGGTGAGGCGGCGGCCGATTCGGGTCAGGGCAAGGCGCGGCGCGGCCAGCACCAGCAACCCTGCATAGCCGCAGCCGCCCAGCAGGTGCGGCATCGCCAGACCCCAGACGAGCGCGGCGTTCATCGCCACGGGCGGGAAATGGCGCTGCCAGGCCCAGGCAAGGAACATCGCCGTCAGCGCGAAGCCCGCGAGTGTGCATGTGACGGACAACTCCACAAGGTGGGGGCGGGGCAGGCGGCCGTCGAAAAAGCCCCGGCGATAGACCACCATGCCGATCAGCATCAGCGGCAGCGTTTCGGAAAATACGCCTGAGATCATCTGGATCTGCCAGAACGGGCGCTGGGTCAGCTTGATGTAGAGCAGGTCGAGGTAGCCCAGCCGCGCTTCGCGCAGTTCCTGCGCGGCCCAGGCATGCATCGGCTCGATTCGTTCGGTAAACAGGCTGAGCTGTGCGGGTCCGGCGAGATGCTGGCGAACGGCGGTCTCGGCAGTGATAGCGGCGGCCGAATCGAGCATCCCCCACACGTGCCAGCCATAATAGAGGCCCAGCGCCATGCCCAGCAGCGCGCGGTTGCTCAGCGGCCTCAGAAGCAAGGCGGCGATCCCGCAGGCGGCATATACGAACAGGATATCGCCCCACCACAGCAGCAGATAATGCAATATACCCAGCAACAGCAGCCAGCCCAGCCGGCGCAGTTGCTGCAGATCGCCGTCGCGCCCCGCGGCTTCGGTGCGCTCGTAGAACAGTACCAGGCCGGCGCCGAATAGCAGCGAGAACAGCGTCCGCATCTTGCCTTCGAAGAACAGGAAGTTGAAGGCATAGGCCGCTTCGTCGAGCGGGCCGACCGGCCAAGGCAGGTTGGGTGTGGTCGAGGAGATCATCGGCCCGGCGAATCCGGCGATGTTGATCGTCAGGATGCCCAGCACCGCGACGCCGCGAATCAGGTCTAGCGTCGCAAGGCGTGGCAGCGGGGCCGGAAGCGCTTCATCGGCGTCCGGCGCGGGAATGTCGGCCGGGGTCAGTCCCTGACCGACAGGCACCCGAAACCACCAGCGGACAGGCGGGAGCAGGCGGCATCGGCATCGGCCTTCGAGGCGAAGCCGGTGGCCTGTAGTTTGCTCAGTCTGCCGGCCGGCGCCAGCACCTTGGCATGGCCAGCCATTTCCGGCCGGCCCTTCACCTTTGCCCAGAGCGCGTCGGCATTGCTGGCCACGCCAAATGCGCCAAGCTGCACACGCCATGGGCCATTTGCGGCCGGGGCTGGCTTGGGCAAGGCTGCCGGCAACTTGGGAGCGGCCAAGGGCGTGGGCGCAGCCGTGCGCGTCGGTGCAGGTTTCGGCGTTTCGGGCTTGGCCGTCACACTCGGCCTTGGCGGGGTGGTCGTGGCAGCGGCAGGGATATAGTCCGCCCTGGCGGCGGAGGGATTTTTACTCCCAGTGGCGCGGGCGGGCTCATTTACCACGCTCTGCGGTTTGACGATTTGAGCGGCGGACGTGTCCGTGGGAGGCGCGCTGGCCAGCTGGGTTCCCAGTTCGGCAGAAGTGTTGAGACGCTGACGGTTGGTTTTCGCCTGCGCAGCGATCTGGGCGCCGAGGCTCACGCTTTTCTGCCGGTCGGCCAGCGGGATGTGCTGGTCCATCTGGGTCAGCGCATTGGTCGCCTGGGGCAGCCCCTCTTGCTGGGCGAGGCTGACGAGGGCGTAGGCGCGGATCCAGTCCTTTTTGACCATGTCGCCGTTGAAGTGCGCGATGCCCAGGATGTACTGAGCCCGCGCATCGCCGCGTGCGGCGGAAGCCTCGATATAGGGCAGGGCGCGGGTGCGTTCGCCGCGCTGGAACAGCAGCAGGCCGTAGCTGTCGGCCGCTTGGGTGTGCCCCTTGGCGGCAGCCTTGCCATAAAGGTCTTCGGCCCTTCCGAGGTCCATCGGTACGCCGCGTCCCATCTTGTACGCCTGCGCGAGGTTGAATTCGGCATCGGGATCGCCGCCGTCGGCCAGCGGCTGCCACTGGCGGATTGCGCTGTCGTAGTCGCCCGCCGACCAGGCATCGACGCCGCCTTTGACGTCGGCGTGGGCGGAAGGCGCGATCAGTGCCGCAGCGGCGAGCGCAAGGAAGCCCGAACGCAGGAGAGGGGGATTCTTGTTCAAGTCGTTGTCGCCCGGTTCAGCCCGTTTAAGTCCCATGGTAACCGCAATGGAACGATGCGCGCCAGTGTGAAGCGCGGCCAGGTCCCATTTTGAACCGGACATCGGCGTACCCGAGAAGCGTTAACGGGCCGTGGATAAGCGGCCTTGCCTTCTGGACCTGCACTTACGCGATTAACCGTAAATTAGGAACGATCTGCCAAATCTACGGGCCTGGGCGGGCTTTGCCCATCGCATGGCTTCCGGGGGGTATCGGTTTTGCGCGTACTAGCTTTGGCATCGCAGAAAGGCGGCTCGGGGAAGACGACCCTGTCCGGCCATCTCGCCGTGCAGGCGCAGCGCGTGGGTGCCGGACCGGTGGTTCTCATCGACATCGATCCGCAAGGCTCGCTCGCCGACTGGTGGAACGAGCGCGAGGCGGAAATGCCCGCTTTCGCGCAGACCACCGTGGCGCGGCTGGCCGGCGATCTTCAGATACTGCGCCAGCAGGGCTTCCGTCTGGCGGTGATCGACACGCCGCCGGCGATCACGCTGGCGATCCAGACCGTCATCCAGCAGGCCGAACTTATCGTCATACCGACCCGTCCCAGCCCGCATGACCTGCGCGCCGTGGGTGCCACGGTCGACTTGTGCGAGCGTTCGGGAAAACCGCTGCTGTTCGTCGTCAATGCCGCGACGCCCAAGGCGCGAATCACTGCCGAGGCCGCCGTCGCGCTGTCGCAGCACGGCACCGTTGCGCCGGTCACGCTGCATCAGCGGACCGATTTCGCCGCTTCGATGATCGACGGGCGCACTGTGATGGAAGTCGACCCCAAGGGCCGCTCTTCCGCCGAAGTCGCTGCCTTGTGGAACTACATAGCCGACCGGCTCGAGAAGAATTTCCGGCGTACCGTCTTTGCCGCTCCCGCACCCGGGCAACCTTTGATGCATGGCGCCTTGCGCCCCGTCGGTGGCTTTGGCCGCCGCGTAACCGTGTCCTGAATTGAGGAATACCAAGATGGAACGCTCCAGCAATACTGCGCGGAACGCGGGCTTCACTCTTTGCTCGGCGATGGTTGCCGCGCTTCTGGCGGGCTGTTCGGGCCAGCCCTCGATCGCCAGTACGGGCGCTGCACCGAGCGCGCAGGCGTCGGCTGCGGGGCAGGGCGAGGGCGTTGCCGAACGGGCCATCGCCCGGGCCGAGGCGCGCGTTGCCAAGTCGCCGGACAACGCCTCGGCGCGCGCCGATCTGGCGCAGCTCTACCTTGCCGCCGGTCGTTTCACGTCGTCCACCACGACGTTCGAGGATGCCGTCTCGCTTGGCGACAACAGCCCGCGCACGGGGTTGAGCCTTGCCCTTGCCTATGTCGGTTCTGGTCGCAGCGAAGAAGCCCTGGGCGTTCTGGCGCGCTGGCGCGATCAGATTCCGGCGGGCGATTTCGGGCTTGCCGTAGCTCTGGCCGGACAACCGGCGCAGGGCGTCGCGATCCTTTCCGATGCGCTGCGGGGGGGTGAGAACAACCCCAAGGTGCGCCAGAACCTGGCCTATGCCTATGCGCTCGACGGGCGCTGGGGCGAGGCACGCATCATCGCTTCGCAGGACGTTCCGGCCGACCAGCTCGACGCCCGCCTCGGCGAATGGGCAAGCCATGGCCGCCCCGACCAGTCCCGCGCCCGCGTTGCCGGGCTGCTGGGCACGCCGATGCCTGCCGACGCTGGCCAGCCCGCTGCGCTGGCGCTGAACGGCAGCGCTCATGCGCCGCTCATGGCGATGGCAGAGGCGCCTGTCGCTCCGGCTCCGGTTGAGGAGCTTCCGGCGGTGGCGACGGGTGAGAGTTTCTGGGGCACCAGCGAGGCGCAGCCCGCCGCGCCGATGCCGATGCTGGCTGCTGCTCCCGCGCCTGCCGCGCCGGTGAAGGTTTCGGCTCCCAAGCCTGCACGCACCAGCATCGAGCGTGCTTTCCAGCCGCCCGCCCGGGCCGAGCAGCCACGCGGCGCCGGCCATGTAGTGCAGCTTGGTTCGTTCCGCACGATGGAGGGCGCCAAGCGCGCCTGGGGCATCTACCAGCGCCGCGATCCGGGCCTGCGTGACCATACCATGCGCATCACCGAGGCTCAGGTTCAGGGCCAGCGCTATTTCCGCGTCGCTGCCGTGGGCTTCGACCGGGGAGCGGCGCAGACCTTGTGCTCGACCGTGAAGCAGCGCGGCGGCGCGTGCCTTGCTTATGCCGAAGGGCGCCAGCTTCCGGGCTTAGTGGCCGGCGGCGGCAGCGGCCCGCTCAAGGCGCGCCGCTGAAACAGTTCAGTTCCATGTGAACCTCACGCGGCCTTTCGTCCCTCGGGGACGGAGGGCCGTTTTTTCGTGCGCCACGCGTGCGCCGGCAAGCTCGGCATGAACGGGAGGCGTGTTCTGCCCAGCCCCGCTCACCCTGAGCTTGCCGAGGGGCCTTCGGTTATCCCGCGGTTTTCTTCGTGCGCACCACCACGCCGCCCTTGAACAGGGCAAGGACGCGGCCTTGTACCGGCTGGCGGTCGAACGGGGTGTTGCCCGCGCTGGCGGCCATCTTGTCCGAATTGACGATCCACGGGCGCTCGGTGTCGACCACGGCGATGTCCGCCTCGGCGCCCACTTCCAGCCGTCCGGCATTGACGCCCAGCAGGCGTGCCGGGTTGGCGGCGAGCAGGTCGAAGGCGCGGGCCATGTCGATCACACCGTCGCGCACCAGGCTGAGCGTCAGCGGCAGCAGCGTTTCCGCGCCCGCCATGCCCGGCGCCGAATCGGCGAAAGGCAGGCGCTTGTCCTCAGGCCCGCGTGGATCGTGACCGGAGGCGACGATGTCGATAGTGCCGTCTGCCACAGCGGCGATCACAGCCTGCCGGTCGTCCTCGCAGCGCAGGGCTGGCGAGAGGTGAGTGAAGGTGCGAAACGCCCCGATCGCAAGGTTCGAGAGCATGAAATAGGCCGGGCTGACACCCGCCGTAACATTCAGCCCGCGCGCCTTTGCACCGCGCACTAGGTCCAGCCCGGCGGCGGTGGTGACGTTGCGGAAGTGGATCGCGGCGCCGGCCATTTCGGCCAGCGCGATGTCGCGGGCGATGGCAAGGGCTTCTGCCTGCGCGGGCGCGCTGGGGAGGCCGAGGCGCGTGGCCATCTCGCCGGAGGTGGCGACGGCATTGCCGACGATCCCGCCGTCTTCGGCATGGGTGATGACCGTCATGCCCAGCATCCCGGTGTACTGGAGCAGGCGCAGCATCGTGCCCGAATCGCCGACCCAGCGCCGCCCGGTGCACACCGCGCGGGCGCCCGCATCGCGCATCATCGCGATCTCGGCCAGTGCGGTGCCGCCAAGCTCCTGCGTCGCGGCGGCCAGCGGGTGGACCCAGAAGTCCGGCTTGCCCGACTGAGCGGCGAAGCGCACCCGTGCGGGCGTGTCGAGCGGCGGGTTCTGGTCGGGCATCAGCGCGGCGCGGGTGACGCCGCCGAAGTGGAAGGCGGGCTTGTCGATCGCGAAGACGCCGATATCGACAAGGCCCGGCGCGATCAGGCTGCGGCGGGCGTCGTGAACGGTGTCGCCGTCCTGCGCCTGCACATCAGCGCCAATGGCGGTGATGAAACCGGCCTCGCATCGGATCGAGCCGGTTTCGATGCGGCCGTCCGCCAGCAGCAGGCGGCCATTGGTGATGGTGAGCGGTGCGTGAAGGCTCATGCCCAGCCTTCCTGTTTGCGGCCCTTGCGGGTCAGCACGTCGAGGCAGGCCATGCGGATGGCGACCCCCATTTCGACCTGCGTGGTTATCATCGAGCGTTCCACCAGATCGGCGACGTTGCTGTCGATCTCGATGCCGCGGTTCATCGGGCCGGGGTGCATGACCAGGGCGTTGGATTCGGCTTTTTCCAGCCGTTCCAGCGTCAGACCGTAAAGGTGGCGATATTCGCGCGGAGAGGGGATGAACTGGCCTTCCATGCGCTCCAGCTGGAGGCGCAGCATCATCACCACGTCGGCGCCCTTCAGCGCCGCGTCGAAATCGTGGAATACCTTCACGCCCATCTGCTCGATATCGGCGGGCATCAGTGCAGGAGGCGCGCAGACGCGCACTTCGGCGCCCAGCGAGGCCAGGCACAGGATGTTCGAGCGGGCGACCCGGCTGTGCAGGATATCGCCGCAGATGGTTACCCGCAGGCCGTTGAAGGCGCGCTTTGCCTGGCGGATCGTCAGCGCATCCAACAGGGCCTGGGTGGGATGTTCATGCTGGCCGTCACCGGCGTTGAGCACTGGGCAGTCAACCTTGCCGGCGATCAGCGCCACAGCGCCGGAACTGGCGTGGCGGATGACGATGGCATCGGCGCGCATGGCGTTGAGCGTCATCGCCGTGTCGATCAGGGTCTCGCCCTTCTTCACGCTGGAATTGGCGACCGCCATGTTGACCACGTCGGCGCCAAGCCGCTTGCCGGCGATCTCGAAGCTCAGCAGCGTGCGCGTCGAGTTTTCGAAGAAGGCGTTGATGATGGTGAGGCCGGAAAGCAGCTCGCGCCGCTTCTGCGCCCCCCGGTTCATCTCGACCCATTGTTCCGCCTCGTCGAGCAGGAACCAGATCTCGTGCGGGGCAAGGCCCGCGATGCCCACAAGGCCGCGATGCGGGAAGGCGAGAGCGCCGTCCGGATATGTATATTCTGGGGGTGTCATTAAAGACCATGCCTTAGGCGTGGGGGGCGCTCGGCTCAAGGGGGTATGGCGGGATGTGCACGGCGTTTGTCGTGTTGGGGCTGTGGGGGTTTCGACAAGCTCAGCCTGAGCGGGGTTGCGGGTAGAGTTTTGGTTCGCGGGATGGGTTTTGAGGCAATGTGCACTACGCTAACCCAACCCTGAGGCGCCCGCTCGGATCATCCGAACCATCGACTCCGCTCATCCTGAGCTTGTCGAAGGATGGGGACCAAACACGTGTATGGAACCCCATCGCGATCCGCCCCTTTCCTACACCGCGCCGCAGCAGGTAAGGCTGCTCTCGAAAGGCAGGTCAATTCATGAGATTCGCAAGCAAGGTCTGGAAGCTGCTCGTCGCGGTGAAGGACGTCATGGCGCTGCTGTTCCTGCTGATGTTCTTCGGTATCGTCTACGTCGCGCTCGCCGCCCGTCCTGCGCCGGGCCGGGTCGAGGACGGCGCGCTGCTGCTCGCCTTGGACGGCACGATCGTCGAGGAAAAGAGCCAGGCCGATCCCGTAGCGCTGCTGATGGCGGGCGGGGCTTCGTCCCATGAATTCCAGGCCCGCGACGTTGAGCGCGCCTTGCGCCTTGCTGCGGCCGACAAGCGGATCAAGGTCGTCGTGCTCGACCTGTCGCGCTTCCTCGGCGGGCGCTACGTGCACTTGCGCGATATCGGCGCGGCCATCGACGAAGTGCGCAAGGCCGGCAAGCCGGTGCTGACCTTCGCCAATGCCTATGCCGATGATGGCGCCCAGCTTGCCGCACACGCCAGCGAAGCCTGGGTCGATCCCATGGGCGGCGCTTTCGTGGCCGGGCCAGGCGGCAACATGCAATTCTACAAGGGCCTGTTCGACAAGTTCAAGGTGAACGCCCACGTCTACCGCGTCGGCACTTACAAAAGCGCGGTCGAGCCTTACCTGCGCGCCGACCTCTCGCCGGAAGCGCGTGAGGACTTTGCGGGCGTGCTGAACGCGCAGTGGGCCGCTTACCGGGGGGAGATCGCCAAGGCCCGCCCCAGGGCGCAGCTTGACCGCATGACCGCCGATCCGGTGGGATGGATCAAGGGGTCGGGCGGCGACATGGCGGAGGCGGCGAAAAAGGCCGGCCTCGTCGACCGTATCGGCGACAAGACCGAGTTCGAAAAGCGCGTCACCGAGATCGCCGGCGAAACCAGCGTCGCGCGGCCGGGCAGGGATGATGCGCCGGACTACGCCCACACCGGCCTTGCCACCTGGCTCGCCGCCAACCCGGAGAAGGTTGAGGGCGACAAGATCGGCGTCATTACCATCGCCGGCGAGATCGTCGACGGAGATGCAGGCCCGGGCACGGCGGGCGGCGACCGTATCGCCGCGCTGCTCGATGACAATATCGATCAGAAGTACAAGGCGCTGGTCGTACGCATCGATTCGCCGGGCGGCTCGGTCATGGCGTCGGAGCGGATTCGCCGCGCGATCGTGCGCTGGCGCGATGCGAAGATTCCGGTCGTCGTCTCGATGGGCACCATGGCGGCGAGCGGCGGGTACTGGGTGTCGACGCCGGGCCAGCGGGTCTTTGCCGAACCGGCGACGATCACCGGTTCGATCGGGGTCTTCGCGGTCATCACCAGCTTTGAAAAGACGCTGGCGGACTACGGCGTGACCAGCGACGGCGTGCGCACCACTGGCCTTTCGGGCCAGCCGGACCTCTTCGGAGGCCTGACCCCCGAAGTCGACGGCCTGCTGCAAAGCTCGGTGGAGAGCATCTACGGCAAGTTCCTGGGCGTGGTCGGCAAGGCGCGCGGCAAGACGCCGCAGCAGGTCGACCAGATCGCGCAGGGCCGCGTATGGCCAGGCAATGAAGCGCAGCGCATCGGCCTAGTGGACCAGATGGGCACATTGCAGGATGCGCTGGCCTATGCCGCCAAGCTGGGCGGCGTGGGCAACGGCAAGTGGCACGCCGACTATATCGAGGACACCCCGGATTCGTTCAGCACCCTGCTGGAAGGGCTGACTTCCGGCTCGCAGGAGCAGGCGGCGGCCTACGATTTCGCGGGCATGGTGGCGACGCGCCAGCGGCTGGAGATGGGACAGGCGGTGACCCGGCTCGATGCGCTGCTGGCGACGCGGGGCGTGCAGGCGATGTGCCTCGAATGCGCGATGGCGCCCGACTATCGCCCCGACTATCGCAACGCCGCGAAGGCGCCGGGCGAGGGTTCGGCCCTGGCGCTTCTCGCGCGGCTGGCAGGGTGGAAGTAACGAACTAAGCGAAAGAGAATACCGTCGTGCCGGACCAGGCCCGGGACGACGGTTTCTATAGATATACCTCAATCCGGCGGCGGCAGTTCCACCGGCGCTTCGCTAGGCTGGTCGTAGTCCGGACCCGGCGCGGGGCTTTCGTCAGGCCCGCCCGGAGCGCCCGGATCTGTGGGCGTGGGGAACTCTACCGGCGTATCGCCCGGATTGTCGGCTGGCTGAGTGGCCATGGTTGTTTTCGCTCCTTAAACTCGCCCCGTCTCCCCTCTCGAAGTGGGCACTGCCGACACGCTGTTCAAGCCCATGCGAATCAGCGGTCTTGCCCTTTATCGCGCAGGCATATAAGGGCCCGTCCCTTGAGTTTTCGGCTTCTCTCATGCGGGCGTGGCGGAATTGGTAGACGCGCTGGTTTTAGGTACCAGTATCGAAAGATGTGGGGGTTCGAGTCCCTTCGCCCGCACCAATCCGTCACCTGTGTGGGCGGGAGCCAGGTAATACGGGCCGCAAGCCCTTTTGGATTGCACAGGAAGGCATCGAAATGCAGATCGTCGAAACGACCAACGAAGGCCTGAAGCGCGCCTACACGGTCACCATTCCCGCCTCGGCCATCACCGCGAAGATCGAGGGTGAGGTCAAGAAGATCGCGCCGCAGGTGAAGATGCCCGGCTTCCGCGCCGGCAAGGTTCCGGTGAACCTCGTCAAGAAGCTGCACGGCCCGGCGATCCACCAGGAAGCGCTGAACACCTCGATTCGCGAAGCGATGGACAAGCTGGTTGCCGACAACGCGCTGCGTCCGGCGATGAACCCCGACGTCCAGCTGACCGACGGCTACGAAGAAGGCAAGGACGCCGAGCTGACCGTCAGCCTGGAAATCCTGCCCAAGATCGAAGCGCCCGCGCTCGACGGCCTGAAGCTCGACAAGCTGACCGTCCCGGTCGCTGACGAAGCCGTGACCGAAGCTGTGGAGCGTATCGCCACCCAGCAGCAGCGTTTCGAGACCAAGGACGGCGAGGCCGCCGACGGCGACCAGGTCATCTGCGACTTCACCGGCAAGCACGACGGCGTCGAGTTTGACGGCGGCAAGGCCGAGAAGCAGCCGATCGTGATCGGTTCGGGCCGCCTGATCCCCGGTTTCGAAGAGCAGCTGGTCGGCATGAAGGCCGGCGACGACCGCGTCATCACCGTGACCTTCCCTGAAGACTACCCGGCCGAGAACCTCGCCGGCAAGGAAGTCACCTTCGACATCCTAGCCCACGAGATCAAGGCGCCCGCCGAATCGAAGATCGACGACGACTTCGCCAAGGAACTGGGTCTGGAAAGCCTCGAGCAGCTGACCGGCCTGCTGCGCGGCCAGCTGGAGCAGGAAACTGCCGGCCTGACCCGCACCGCCATGAAGCGCTCGCTGCTCGACCAGCTGGCTGCCGGCCATGACTTCGACGTACCGCCGACCATGGTGGAAGCCGAATTCTCGCAGATCTGGCAGCAGCTCATCCAGGAAGCGCAGAGCGAGGAAGATCCCGCCGCCGCTCTGGAAGAGATCGAAGCCGAGAAGGACGATTACCGCAAGATCGCCGAGCGCCGCGTGCGCCTGGGCCTGCTCCTGTCGGAAATCGGCCAGGC
>Ga0308165_1001982_pt1 | contig 26416 bp, 17 predicted proteins | sample PhyWR2_FD_201032 | JGI IMG/M metagenome (GOLD analysis project Ga0308165, IMG submission 201032) | Phyllosphere microbial communities from UC Gill Tract Community Farm, Albany, California, United States - DLSLW.R2 | ecosystem: Host-associated > Plants > Phyllosphere > Unclassified | place: USA... | reverse complement strand
GCTAAAAAACGTTTTAAGCTTACTGGAACAGGTAAAATCGCAAGAAAAAACGCTTTCAAAAGCCACATCTTGACAAAAAAGAGCACAAAACGTAAACGTAACTTAACAACAACAAGTTATGTATCTGATGGCGATATGGGCAACGTTAAACGTATGCTTGCTATCGGTAAATAAGTTTTATTCGATTTAATTAATAATAATTTTTTAACCGGGTACAGGGTAGTAAGTTCATTGTAAAACATGGCGCCTTTTACCAAATAATTTTAAAAATATGCCACGTTCGGTTAACGCAGTTGCTTCGAGAAGAAGACGTAAAAAAATCCTTAAATTAGCGAAAGGCTATTATGGATCACGTAGCAAAGTATATACTATTGCTAAAAATACAGTAGAAAAAGGTTTACAGTACGCTTACCGCGACCGTAAAACCAAAAAACGCGAGTTTAGAGCTTTATGGATTCAACGTATTAACGCTGGAGCTCGTCAACAAGGATTATCTTATTCCGTGTTGATCGGTAAATTAAATGCTAAAAACATTGGTTTAAATCGTAAGGTTTTAGCTGATTTAGCATTAAACAACCCAGATGCTTTCAAAGCAGTTATTGACGCAGTAAAATAGAGTTTTAACCCCGAGTCAATTTGTTAGATATTGGAAAGGAACCCATCGGGGTTCCTTTTTTTTATTTTTATTGTTACAAGCCACTCATTATTTTATCATTTAATAATGAGCTGTTTTACAGTTTATTTTTTTGAACTGTTTTGAAGTTTGTAATATATTTTTATTTTTATATAAAAGAGCCGTAATTTATGAAGTTTCAAGATCTAGTAAATTTGTATGAAGAAGGGAGATATGAGGATTGTTTATCTGAATTGGAAGTGTTTCTTGTATTAAACCCTCAAGATATCCCAGCATTACTACTAAAAGCAAACGTACTTAAAGAACTTGATTATCAAATTTCAGAAGAAGACAATAATGAACTTTCATTAAATGATTTTCAAGAAGTCATCACCATTTATAAAACTATTTTAGAAATTGAACCAAACCATGAAGCTGCATTATTTGGTTTATTGGAAACGACACGATTTTTCTATAAAGATTTAGACTATGACGAGTACTCGTCGTATATCGAAAGATTGAGCGTACATGAGGACGAATTGGAAAATGTATGTCGATTCAGCGCTGATCTAAATTATCTACATGAAAAATATGCTGAATCAATTCGTAATATAAATGAATTGCTCGCCATTTATGAAGTGTTATATGCCCATGATCGTATTAGTAAATGTGCTTTGCTAACGGAAAGTGTACTTTTTAAAGCCATGATACTCCGGGAGAACCTTAATCAACATCAACAGGCATTAGCCGAATTTAAAAAATATAAACACGATATTCTATCCAATAATGTTTTGCTATACTTGGATATCGGTCAACTTGCACTGGAATATCATGATTATGAAATGATTGGTTGGGCAGGGGTGAAGGCAGTTTTATATGGAAATGAAGATCCAGAAGTAGATGCTGAAATATTTAAGTATTATGAACGGGTAATGGATTTGTTAAATGGTGGATTGGAAAATAAACAATGCATCTATTTTGCGATCATGGTACAACGCAATTTTCGTGAGGAGTTGGGACTCGATCTGTCCGACCCTCTCATCGAAGCTAAGCGTTATATCGATCTTTACCCGGACTGGTTCATTCCTTATCATTTTGCTGGAACGTATATTCTTGAAGGCGGAAACTATGATGAGGCGTTGCCTTACTTAGCGAAAGCCGTAGAATTGGAAGGCTTTTCAATTACGATCCACCGGTATATCTTGACTTACTATCACGTTCATAAAGAATTACCTGAAATTTTGAACTGGCCAGAAGATGGACCTATTGATTATTTTAATTCAGGATGTGAATTTTCAGAATTTGAAAATTCAATTGGTTCTCCAGTTCTAGATATGCCTTTATTAAATTATCGCCTACAGTTTTTTAAAAGATCGTACTTAGGATTTAAGGCGTATTTTCATGAGAATAAATTTGAAGCTAATTACTTCATCAATAGCCAACTTATGTCTATGTGTTGCAATAACTATGCGTTGGCACTCAGTAGTAAACGCAAATATGATGAGGTGATCGATATCTGTAAAGAAGGTCTTACTTATAGTCGGTTTTGGGAGCTGTACAATACCTTGGCTGATGCGTATTTTGAAAAAGGTGATTACGAAGATGCCTTGATCAATTATCATGAGTTATTGGATGAAAGTTTTAAAGAGTTTGACTTACCTAATTACCTTCGTATTTCTGCGTATGTCACCAAATGTGAATTTAAATTAGGCTATATAAAAGAAGCAGAGGAAAGGTTGAAAACCATCTCTCAGGAATATGACGAACTCATTCATTCGGCAGATTATGCCTCTTATGATGAAGAGGATCTGTTTGTGACCCGTCAGGCATATATGGAAATTCAGAATGCACGCTTTGACTTAATCAATCATAGGGGAGATTCTGAAACGTTAAAGGATTGGCAAAAAGAATTAGAAAATAAACCTGACGATGCCTCAAATTGGTATATGCTCATGCAAAATTATTTTCAGTTAGAACAGTACGATCAATGTATTGCGTGTGCTAATAATTACCAAGCAACAAAACCTATACAGGAAATGGCGCTTATCGATTATCGTAAATTGCATTATCTGAGAGGTAAATCGTACTATTTGTTGGGGAACTATGCTGCTGCTTTACAGGATCTTTTAGTCGCCTATGATTCTACTAAGTCCACTTTAGTAGAAGAAGAGTCGTATGGTGATTTTCATTTGATATTGATTCATGTTGTCCGCGCATATTTTCATTTGCGAGATTGGGAAAATGTTATTCGGATCAGTCAAGAGTCGCAAGAAATGTATGCTAATGAAAACTGGGAAGAGGATGATGACTGGATCGAAATGATGTTGATGTCTGCTGAAGCATCATTTGAGCGCAGTGATCAAGAGACTGCAAAGCAAAAGATTCAAGCCATCCTAAAGCTTTTTCCAAAACATGAAAAAGCTTTAGAAAAGAAAAAAGCTTGGGGATCTGGATGGTTGGGCTGGTTGAAAAAATAAAAACTTTATAGCCTTATTGATTGTTCTAGACACAAATATATTGTTATGATTATGATAAGAAAAAACATGATACTTGGTTTTGCTGCTATTCTATTAGCGGCCACAAGTGTAACCTACGCAGCGATCGATTCTAAACCTATTAAGCAGGTGGATCAGGTAAAAGGAAAAGAAATTGTTATAGAAAGTAAAGGTAATAAGCGTACTATTAAAGTGACTGCGAATGATGTTGTCAAAATAGAGGGGCTGGAAAATGCAGTGACCATCGAAGGTTCTTTTGCGAAATTAGAGATAGAAGGTGCAAGTAATTCTGTAAACTTAGATCAAGTTAAAAAAGTCAGCATAGAAGGTATGGGAAATAAGGTCAATGCCAACAATGTTGATATTGTACATGTAGAGGGGACTCAAAATCATGTACATTATAAATCATCAAAAAATAAGACTGGTAAAGCGGATACAAAAATAGAAGGTGTAGATAATATGGTCATGAAGATTAAGTAATCACTTTGTGCCGTACAATACTATAAAGGGACTGATTAATTTAATTGGTCCTTTTTATTTGATCCGTAAGAAAAAAAAACACGCTTTAAGCGTGCGACAAATTGTTCAATACAGGTAAGTTAATCCTCTCCTGATAATAAATCATCTCCATCAAATGTAAATTCGATTGCATCTGTGTAGCTTTCTAAAGCTGTTACTTCAAAGTCTTTAATCATTTTGTTTCATTTTTAATTACCATAAAGATAAGCTTGTATTCTTACCATATGGTAAATATGATGTGAAGTTTATGTTAAGTATTTCGAAATTGTTTTTTTGTTAATATACATGTGGTATTGAGCATGAAGTATTCAGATATATCGGGCTGTAAAGCCTCGTTTTTTAAAAGAAAAACTTATCTTAGTGCAATTACATTATGTAGGTCGTATAGTCATTTTGATACCTACTTTTTTCTTATTGATCACTAAATGAAAAAGTCTTCATGTCAAATTTAATTAATCTAAAAATTTTCAAGCAGTTTTTACAATCTAGTAATATAGGTGGTATTCTGTTATTTATCTGCGTTATTGTTTCCTTGATTGTTGCGAACACTCCACTGGCAACTTCGTTTAGTAATCTTTTAAATACAACGATCGGATTTGAGACAGAAAATATTCATTTGAACTATTCCATTCTGCTTTGGATAAACGATGGTTTGATGGCAATATTTTTTCTATTGGTGGGTTTAGAGATCAAACGTGAATTGGTGGAAGGGGAATTATCATCTCCGAAAAAAGCTTTATTACCAATTTTAGCAGCGGTTGGTGGTGCTATTCTTCCAGCCCTCATTTATTTGTTTATTAATAAAGGTCTACCTACAGAACATGGCTGGGGAATTCCGATGGCTACCGATATTGCTTTCGCATTGGCTGTTATTACGCTATTGGGCAATCGGGTGCCAGCTAGTTTAAAGATTTTTTTGGCTGCCTTAGCTATTGTGGATGATTTATTGGCCATTTTAGTGATTGCTTTATTTTATAGTGGCGATTTACATTATAACTACTTATTTATTGCTTTAGGTATTTTTGCATTTTTATTAGGGTTGAATTATTTTGGTGTCAAAAAGATTTGGGCTTACTTGATTCCTGGAGTATTTATTTGGTATTTTATTCATCATTCGGGTATACATGCAACAATTGCTGGGGTATTAGTGGCATTGACATTGCCGACAAATGCTACGGATGATGAATCTCCATTAGAAAAACTGGAACACATCCTTAGTTCTCCAGTCAATTTTATTATTATCCCACTTTTTGCAATTGCAAATACCAATATCACGATTCATAGTGAAATGGTTGGAGGCTTAACTACTGCTTTGGGTATTGGTATAATAGGGGGGCTACTGGTTGGAAAATCTATTGGTATTTTAGGGATTTCTTTTATTGCTACAAAACTTAAATTATGCACCTTACCTGAAGGGGCCAACTGGAAACATATCTTTGGAGTAGGTCTACTTGGGGGAATTGGATTTACGATGTCCATCTTTGTCTCTATATTGGCGTTTACAGACCCGATGTTAATCGAAGAAGCAAAGTTTGCTGTATTGATCGGTTCTTTGTTTTCAGGAGCGATAGGCTATCTGTTTCTTGATAGCATTGGAAACAAAAAAATGGGTTAATACTGATCATGTAGTATCCTTTTAAAAAAAACTAAAAGATTAATGATATATAGGGCTTATACAATACAATTGTATAGGCCCTTTTCTTTACAGAAATATTGCCTATCTAAAATAAGATTAGCTTACGAAGCTATTTTGTTTGATCTTCAAATTATAAAGAAAATCATTTTAAGTTTATAATTTTTTGATAAAAGATAAGAGTACTTTTTAAGTGTTGAATAAGTTTATGATCTACTTTGATTTTAACAGTTTTTTAACATTAATGTGTCAACTTTTTTGAGTTATAGGGAGTTTAAATTTTTTACTGTCTTTTTCTTGTTACAAAATGTATTTGTTACAATAAGTGTTTATAGTTTTATTGCTTATATATCAATCTGTTATGTATTTGTTTAAAAGATATTTAACAAATAATTATGAAATTTCAATCGTTTGCGTAAATTTAATTAACAACTAAACATGTAGTGCTAGGGGAGATTCTTCAAGAGGATATAGCACTGATTAAATTACCAAATTAAACCTTTTTCACATTATGAGAAAACTACTACAGTTTCTTAACGAGGATTTTATTGAGCATAAAAAAACGATAAAATACTCTCTTTGGGCATCTACCGCACTTGTGTTGATTAGCCATCAAACCTTAGGTAACCCAATGTCCAAATTTGCTGATGCGACCTATTATGCGGTCAGTGCAAAGTCAGTACAAAAACCTATTCGAGGAAAAATTCAAGATGCAGCTACTAAAGAAGCGATCGCTGGAGCAACCATTAAAGTTGTCGGGAAAACGGCAGCCACATCATCTGATGCGGACGGTAATTTTCAGATTGATGCAGCTGTAAATGATGTCCTAGAAATTACTTATGTTGGATTTTCGAAGCAGACTGTTAATGTCACTTCCACTTCATTGCCCCTTATTGTAGGCATGTTAAGTCAAAGTGATGATTTAGAGGAGGTGGTTGTAACGGGGTATAGCACGCAACGAAAAAAAGATCTAACAGGAGCTGTTTCTGTGGTTAACGTTGATCAATTGAAGAGTACGCCTGCTGCTAGTGCGGTCGAATCTTTACAAGGTCGGGCTACCGGTGTTCAGGTTGTTACAGACGGTGCGCCCGGTTCTACACCACAGATTAAAATTCGTGGATATAGTACCATCAACAATAACGAACCTTTGTATATTATTGACGGAGTGCCTTACGAAGGTAAGCTGAGCTGGTTAAATCAAAACGATATAGAGTCTATGCAAGTGCTGAAAGATGCATCAGCGGCTTCTATCTATGGTTCTCGAGCAAATAATGGTGTTGTGATCGTGACCACAAAAATGGGGAAATCGGGTAAGCCACAAATTAATTTGGATGCCTATTATGGATTACAAGTGCCTAATAGTAGCCGGTTTCCGAAAATGTTGAGTCCGCAACAAGTTTTAGATATTGAAAATAGATTGGATGGAAAAAACAATACTTTACCAGATTATATAATTGCAGGAGCAGCACTCGGCAATGCCATTACACCTGCTGACCTTGACATGTCAAAATATAAATACAATGCTACGAGTCGTTCTGATTTTTATCAGATCACGAAAGCAAATAAAGCAGGAACAAATTGGTTTGATGCTTTATCGCAAAATGCACCTACACAATCTTATCAATTGAGTGCTACAGGAGGTGGTGAAAGTGCTAATTATGCATTTTCAGGAGGTTATTTAAAACAAAAGGGTACCATTGTTCATACGGGTTTTGAAAAATATAATATCCGTTCTAACATGTCATTTTCTGCTTTTGATAAAAAGTTGAGATTTGGGGAAAATATACAATATTCGTTCACTGAAGGCTTTGGTATGGGGGTAAATACCAATACTGCCGGAGATTATATTGGAGAAGGTAGTGCCCTTGGTTTTGCTTATCGTATTCACAATTTGATACCGGTATATGATGAAGGTGGAAATTTTGCTGGATCGGTCGGTGGACAATATGGAAATGGGGAAAATCCTGTAGCAATAGCTTATCGTGCTAAAGATAATAAAAATAAGAGTAATCTATTTTTTGGAAATGTGTATGGTGAGTATGATCTGCTTAAGGGGTTGACCTTACGTACAAGTATGGGTATGAAGTATGAAAATTATAATACAGTTTCATATACCTACCCCAATCCAGAATTTACAGAGGGAAGCTTTAATAATGGAATGAATGAATCTTCTGGAATCAATAAAGAGTGGACTTGGACAAATACATTAAATTATAAAGCTAAATTTAATGATGACCATAACCTCAATATCTTATTGGGTACAGAGGCAATAGAGAATCGATATAGACAAATATCTGCTAGAGGAAATGGTTACTTTACAACAGCAAGTTTAGATTATTTTTACATCAATTCTGCTTCGAAGGACATTTTTGGAAACGGAGAGGGAAGTGTTGGAGCTCTATTCTCTATGTTCGGAAAAGTGGACTACTCGTATAAAGATCGTTACATTTTCAGTGGAACTGTGAGAAGAGATGGATCTTCCACTTTTGGACCTGATAATAAATATGGTGTATTTCCGGGTGTAAGTGCCGCTTGGCGCTTGTCTGAAGAAGAGTTTTTAAAAGGCTCTTCGTGGTTGAATGATCTAAAGATAAGAGCAGGATATGGTGTGACGGGAAATCAGCGCATTCCACAAAATCAATATGTGAATCGTTATCGAGTGGAAGTGAATGCATCTTCTTATCCGATCAATGGACCGCTTAGTTCGGGAGTATGGCAAAATGCATACAGTAACCCAGCTATCAAGTGGGAGCAAGTTTCTGCACTAAATCTTGGATTGGATTTTTCAATTCTGAATGGCGATCTTGATGGATCATTTGATTGGTATAATAAGAAGACTACCGATATGCTCTATCCACTTCCTTTGCCAGCAGTTGTTGCAGGTAGAGCAGATGCACCTTATGTCAATATCGGTGATATGCAAAATAAAGGAGTTGAGTTTTCACTGAATTATCACTACGGTAAGAAACAGGACAAACCTTTCACATTAGATCTTTCGGCAAATATTTCTAGAAATGTCAATAAGATCGTGTCATTGGCACCATCAATAAGCCAGCAGGTTTATGGAGCATTCAGAAGTATGGAAACATCAATTTTGAAAGCTGGAGAACCATTGGGTGCGTTTTACGGATATAAAGTGGTTGGTATATATCAAGATGCTGCTGATATCGCAAGCGCTCCTTACGCTGATGGAAAGTCAAGGATAGGAGGACTTAAATATGCAGATATTAATGGAGACAAGGTCATCGATGCTAATGATAGAACAATCATCGGAAGCCCACACCCTGATTTCGTATATTCATTGAATATTAATGCTACATATAAAAACTTTGATTTAATGGCCTATTTCTATGGTTCTAAGGGAAATCAAAATTATGAAGCAACTCGTTACTTTACAGATTTTGGAGTTTTCAAAGGACAGAAAAGTGTGCGTGTTTTAGATGAGTGGAGTCCAACAAATACAGGAAGTATGATCCCTTCGCAAGTTAATGACGCCTCTCCTTATGAATATGCCTCTTCAAGTTACTATGTACAAGATGCAAGTTTTTTAAAGCTTAAGAATTTACAAATCGGTTATAATTTACCTGTTCAAAATCTATTTGGAGGAAATAGTTCGGTACGCAAATTTAGAATGTATTTTGCTGTTACGAATTTATTTACGATCACCAAATATGAAGGTTTAGATCCAGAAGTAACTGCTACTCCTTCAGATTACCCAGCATTGGGTGTTGATTTTGGAGTATATCCGCAGTCAAGACAATATATGTTAGGACTTAGTTTAGGATTCTAGGGCTTTATTAATTATTAAAATTTAAATATCATGAAGAAAAAGAATATATATATGATCCTGGGGGCCACTACACTTTTATTTGCTTCGTGCGGTAAAGGCTTTTTGGAGAAACTACCTCAGGGAGAATTGGCAGAATCACAAGTTGAAAATGCAAAGGGAATTGAAGGGGTATTGATTGGTGCTTATGGCATATTGAATGGAAATGTAAGTGGAACTTGGGGAAATTATTCATCTGCTCCTAGTCAGTGGTTATTTGGGGAAGTTGCGTCAGACAATGCGCATAAAGGTTCAACATCTACCGATCAACCTAATATGAATATGATTGAATTTCATACACCAAACAGCTCAAATGATAACTTGAGCCAAATGTGGGAAGTGTATTACGAGGGGGTATTGCGAGCTAACAATACGTTGCGCTTATTAAAAGTAGATCAGGCTGTTGCGAAAACCATCACTGCAGCGCGAGCTAAGGAGATTGAAGGTGAGGCTCGTGTATTAAGGGCACACTACTACTTTTATCTTTGGAGAGTTTTTAAAAACTTGGTATATGTAGACGAAAATACGACTGCTGATGAAGCTAAAGTAAAGCCTAATAAAGATGATGTATTGCCTAAAATAATTGATGATCTAAAGATCGGTATTGAAAACTTACCTTTAACCAAAATCAATCAAGAGTCGGGTCGAATGGATAGAAATATTGCAAAGGCATATTTAGGTAAAGTGTATCTATACCAGAAGAAATATCCTGAAGCGCTTGTGTTGTTCAAAGAAGTTATTGCAGGTAAAGATATTCAGGGAATGCCTTTTCAAAATAACTTTGATGTGCTGAATGAGGATGGACCTGAAGCATTGTTAGTGTCGAAACATGCAATCAATCCTGATGGAACTGGAGACAATGCAAATGTCGGAGATATGTTGGCTGGCTTAAATGGAAATAACCCTGTTGGATGTTGTGGTTTTTATCAGCCTACGATCGACTTAGTAAATGCTTATAAAGTAGATGCCAATGGTCTACCGATGTTGGATGGATCTTACCGTACAAATCCTTACAAATCAGATTTTAATGAAGCATCGCCATTGACTTACAAATTGGATACTACATTGCGTTTTGACCCACGTTTAGATTATACTGTAGGTCGTAGGGGTGTGCGCTATCTTGATTATGGTGTTATGCCAGGAAATGCTTGGATAAGAGAGGTGGCAAGCGGTGGTCCTTTTGTCGGTATCAAAACGATGATCCCACAGAGTCAATTTGGTAGCCATACCGCTTCTGGGGCAGCATATATCACGGATTTGGACGTTAATATTATCCGTCTAGCTGATGTGATATTAATGGCGGCAGAGTGTGAAATAGAGGCTGGCAATTTGACAGGAGCGATGAATTATGTGAATGCAGTGCGTGCCCGTGCAGCAAATTTGCCACCTAAAAAAACAGCATATAATAATAATGCTGCTGTGTATGTGGTAAAACCGTACTTATCTTTTCCTGATCCAGCATATGCTCGTAAAGCTGTTCGTTTTGAACGCCGCTTAGAGTTGGCTATGGAAGGACATCGTTTTTATGATTTAGTAAGATGGGGAGAAGCAAAATCTACATTAGAGAGCTATTCAACTTTTGAAGGGGGTATTTTGCCAACTTATAAAGGACTGAACTTTAAACCTGAAAATGAATATTTCCCAATTCCTCAAACGCAAATTGATAGAAGTGGGGGAGCTTTAACACAAAATACCGGTTACTAAAAAGTTGTTTCTTAAGCAATAAAGCGTGGCTTGTCTGGTTTCAGATAAGCCACGCTTATTTTAATGATTATTCACGAGTAAGAGAAACTGCTTAAAGTGATTTTAGATCTGCTATAAACGCATCAACATTTTTTTCATCTGTTGCCCAAGATGTGATCAGTCTAATTGCAGCATGATCATCATCTATTTCCTTCCAAATATAGAATTGATAGTTTTCACTGAGTTTTTGGATAATATCTTTTGGTAAAATAGGAAAGATTTGATTGGTCATTGAATTTGTTAAAAAAGAAAATCCTTTTGACTGTACGGCATCTACTATTTTCAAGGCCATCATGTTTGCGTGATGTGCCAAATCGAAATATAGATCGTGCTTAAATAATTCTAAAAACTGTATGGCTAGTACTCTTCCTTTGGCAAGTAGCGCTCCTTTCTGTTTCAATACATATTCAAAATCGAAGGCTAGTTCTGGGGTCCTAAAAATAACCGCTTCTCCCAATAATGCGCCATTTTTTGTTCCACCGATATAGAAGATATCTGTTAATCTTGCGATATCAGCGAGTATCATATCATTATTTTGCGCCATGAGTGCATGTCCCAATCGAGCACCATCGAGATAGAGTAACAAATTATTGGTCTTGCAGCATGAAGATAAATCTTCTAATTCACTTTTCGTATATATGGTACCGATCTCAGTCGAATTGGAAATATAAACCATTCTTGGTTTGACGACATGTGGCTTTAGTGCATATTCTTTTAATGCGTTTTGGATATCTGAAGGTCTTAATTTACCATCCTCCGTTTCTACTGCAATAACTTTATGTCCCGTTGCTTCGATAGAACCGGTCTCGTTGGCAGAAATATGTCCTGTTTTAGCACTTATAACCGCTTCATGGACACGAAGGAGAAAAGAAATTACGATGAGATTGGTTTGTGTCCCGCAAGAAAGAAAATGTATCGTAGCATCAGGGTTTTTTATTTTTTCCCTTAATACCTCTTTAGCTTCAATACCATATTCATCTTCACCATAGCCCAGTTGCTGTACGAGATTTGTTTCAATGAGTTTAGTTAAAATATTGGGGTGTGCACCCTCAGAATAGTCATTTTTGAAATTATACATTTTTTAATATTTTCCTACGTTCTTTATCTGTTCAAGGCGCTTTTATATAGCCTATGTAAAGATAAAATATAATTGATAAATTCATAACACCATAATTTTCTAAAGAAGGTTCGCTGAAGGTCAAAGGTGCTGGTTTGAATATGGTATAAATAAAAAATCACGGAATTTTATTTCCGTGATTTTTAACATCTTTTAGGAATTTGACTCCTTTAACCTTTTTTCTTTTTCATGGTCATTTTAGCTTTTTTGCCAGCGCCATAATTATAGGTCTTACTATTGCTTTCTTTCTTTTGATGGAAGGCTCCGCCACGATTGTCATTGGTTCCTTCATCGATCAGTGTAGGATTTTCTTTTTTTGCACTATAAATTGATAATTTTTCAGGCAAATCAAGTACTTCCATTTTTTGACCTACAATTTGTTCAATTTTCTTGATTTCAGGCAATTCCAAATCAGTTGCGAGGGTAAACGCCAATTGTTCTTCATCACCAGATTTGATAATACGTTGGATCAGGGTATCGTTATGCTCAGGTATTTCAAAATGAAAGATATAAGGTATACCTGATAAGTCTAATTCTTCAGTTCCTTCATTTGCAACGATTAAGATCCGATGTGCGTTATCTTGTTTGAATAGATCGATATCATGAATGTTTTTATCTTCAAAAAATAGGGGGTTGAAGATCAGAATTTCTTCATTGTACTTGCGGTGCAAGCTTTTTCCTAGCTTTTGGGCAGTAAGTTTACTGTTGACAAAAATGATGACTTTATCAAATACTTCATTATCTAACATCAAGCTATTGAGAAGATTGATTTTAGTAGTGAAATTGGGTACTTGATAAAGAAACAAGTCATGAACGTTAAGTTTTTCTGCTGCCAGTTCCTCTACTTCAATTAGGGCAGGAGTAACCATAAAACTATCGATCATCTGATGTAATTTTTCGTGCTCTACAGTACTGAAAATTAGATGTTGACATTTTTTACAACTTTGTACAAGTTCTTTGACAGGGGTGATCATTCCATTCTTTATAACCTCTTCGGCATCATCGATAATCAGGGTATGGATTAAATTGAGATTTAAGCCTAGTTTGAGGTAAACAGCTCTTGCTCTATTGGGTGTGGAAACAACGATTTCAACACCTGCTACCAGCTTTTCAATCTCCTGTTCCATACTTCCACCTGCGCGCAAGCCTATAATACTGAGGTCTTTATTTTTACTGATCAAATAGAATTGATCTAGAATAGCCTGAACGCGTTCTTGATCTGGTGCCAAAATTAAAACTTTGGGCGCATCAGGAACATTAAATTTAAGTCCAGAAAGTACACTGAGTACGTAAGTTGTCGTTTTTCCTGAACCTTCAGGACCGATAGCAATGATATCTTGACCTCCTAATATCCGTGACATCGATTTTACCTGTATTTCCTTTGCCGTTAAATAACCCAGATCTTCCATGGATTTTTGTAACCGCTTGCCTAATTTTAATTTATCGAGAGACACTTTATCGTCGTATTTAATGAATAATGGTCAAAGTTACTTAAAAAAAACTTTGCAAATACCCGAATATAGACCTTTATGGTATATTACTTGATCAACGGCGCGCAAAGAGGATGGAGAGGGCCTCATTTGTTTTATCAACTTCTTTTATTGTTTTATTATGATTATCTTTAAAAAAAGCATATTTGACGTTATTGAAAGGAGGGCAGATGTCCGCACATGTAGAAAAGTATTCATTTGTATTTCAGCCTTGTGAAAAAGGTATTCAACTTGTACAATCGATTAAAGAAAGTTTAAAAAATAAGATTGGATGGTTTTCCAGCTGTCATTCAATGGCTCATATTACGATATGTGAATATCATGCTGATCAGGAGATGCTATCGCATATAAAGAAACAAGTTGTAGATGTGTTAAAATTTGAACAATCTCAATATGTATATTTTGACGAATATCAGGTTTTTCCACAGAAGGGAACTTTTTATATCGCACCCGCATTAAAATCCAAGCAATTTTTGAAAAAGAAAATAGAGGCAATCACTAAAATAGATTTTGCAACGGAGCTTTATAAAAGCGAAGAACCTCACTTGACCGTAGCGCGTAAATTAGATCAAGAAGCGCTGGCGATTGCTTCTGAGAATCTTAGAACAGTTGATTTAGACTTTTTTTGTTCAAGTATCTTTCTGCGTAAATTTAATCCGGTTCGAAAGCAATATGATATCATAGAAGAGCTTAAGTTTGGGAATTTTCAAAAACCGCCGGTCGAAGTCGGACAATTATCCTTTGATTTTTAATAAAAGGTGTAAAAATGTAGTTTTTAGTTTAAGGATTTATATCTTTATTTCCACAAGATAGATCGGGTATAAATTACAATAAATTGCTACATGAGTAAAGATCCTTACCAACATGAAAAATCTCTTTCTGACGTACACGAAAGCGTTGAAATTATTAAGGGTAAGTCAAAGATTAAGAAAGTACTCAGTTTTTTTGGACCTGCTTATCTGATTAGCGTAGGATATATGGACCCCGGTAATTGGGCTACTGATCTGGCTGGTGGAAGTCAATTTGGTTATGCCTTACTGTGGGTGTTATTGATGAGTAATATCATGGCTTTGCTATTGCAGAGTTTGTGTACACGATTAGGTATTGTACGACGTAAGGATCTTGCACAGTGTAACCGGGAGACCTATCCAAAACGCATGAATTTTGTGCTCTATATCTTAGCCGAAATTGCGATCGCTGCATGTGATCTTGCTGAAGTGCTGGGTATGGCAATAGGTCTTAATCTTCTTTTCGGAATTGATATTCTTTGGGGGGTGTTGATCAGCTTTGCTGATACATTTCTCATCATGTATTTGCAGAAGCTGGGTATGCGTAAAATGGAACTTTTTATTATAGGGCTCATTACGATGATCGGTATGTGCTTTATGGTAGAAATGTTTTTGGTGCAGCCTGATTTTAGTGAAGTGGTGACAGGTTTTATACCCAGTTTGCCCAATAGCGCAGCATTGTATATCGCAATAGGGATTATAGGTGCAACTGTCATGCCTCACAATTTGTACTTACATTCTGCCCTAGTTCAAACGCGAAAAATAGAACGAGATGACCATTCTATCAAGAAAGCCATTAAATATAACCTTTTCGATAGCGCTATCGCTTTAAATTTAGCATTCTTGGTAAATGCCGCAATCCTCATTCTCGCATCAGCGGCTTTCCATAAAAACGGAATGCACCATGTTGCAGACTTAGAGGACGCTTATCATTTATTGGGAAAAACATTGGGAACGGATCTGGCACCGAAGTTATTTGCTATTGCCCTGATACTTGCAGGGCAGAGCTCAACTGTTACAGGTACCTTAGCGGGGCAAATTGTAATGGAAGGATATCTGAGATTGCGCATTAGCCCCACATTAAGAAGAATTATTACACGATTGTTGGCCATTATTCCTGCAGTATTGGTTATTTTAATCGCAGGAGAATCTCAGGTTGGATCCTTACTTATTTTTAGTCAGGTCATATTGAGCATGCAGTTAGCATTTGCTGTTATCCCCTTAATTCACTTCGTGAGCGATAAGGAAAAAATGGGCAGTTTTGCGATTAAACCTTATGTACAGGTATTAGCTTGGCTGATTGCCGCTATTATTGCGATACTTAATATAAAATTGGTATATGAAGAGATTACGGGATGGATTGTCAAGTATGACTCGCTGTGGTTGACGAGTGTATTGATCCTTGGTGCGGTGGGCATGGTGGTCTTACTCTTTATGACAGTGCTATATCCTATTCTCCACAAAAATAAACCCATTGAATTGGATGTGCATCCTCCTTTTGAGGATTTGAAATTTGAAGAACCGGACGTATTTAATAAAATTGTTCTAGCTTTGGATTATTCTACCTCAGATACTAAAACCGTGAAATATGCACTTTCAGTCGCAAATCCGGATTCTCATTTTATTTTAGTGCACATTGTTGAAAGCGCAGGGGTAAAATATACGGGAGAAAGTACCGATGATTTTGAATCTAGACAAGATTTGGACCGGCTAAAAAAATATGCTCACTTTTTTTTAGACCGAAATTATCAAGTGGATTGGGAACTGGGGTATAATAATCGGGTTGCTTCAATTGCGAAGATCTGCGAAAAATATCATGCTGACTTGTTAATCGTTGGCAGTCATGGACATACAGGTGTGAAAGATTTTGTTTTTGGTGAAACTGTAAATAAATTGAGACATACCGTAAAAATACCTGTGTTTATCGCACAATAATCTGATATGATAATTATTTAAGATAGAAGATATTTGAACTATTGTTTATCTTTTTTATCTTAGTTAATAAGTTAAAATTGCGAATGGAAAATATTAAACAGATTCATATAGAAAAAGAGACAGCAAATTTCCTGAATCTTTCCATGTATCAAAATCAGATTACTTTTTTAAGCAATCTGATGATTTCTTCTGAAAGCGATCAAATTTTAGAGAAAATTCGTATTGATATTGATACAGATGAACCCTGGATGGAGCGTTATTCCTACCAACTCGCATATTTACCTGTGGGTTTATCGGTTAAAATACCGACAGATAAGATCATGATTAAACCTGCTTATTTTATTCAATTAAGTGAGATTGAACGCAGTTTATATTATATTCGGATTTATCAAGATGAAAATTTATTGATGGAGGAAAGGGTCGAAATAGAATTGCATCCTATGTCGTTCTTTGGAGGTTTTAATGCACTTCCTGAACTATTAGCTTCTTATGTAACACCCAACCATTCTTATATTTATAATATAAAGAATAAAGCAATAACCTATCTAGAAGAGCAAAATCTGCCCGTTAAATTTGAAGGATACCAATATGAAGATCCTGTGCGCATACTGGAAATGATGCGTGCGATATATAAAGCAATACAGTCTGAACAGATCGTGTACAGTGCTCTGCCTCCAAGTTATGAGGAACGGGGGCAACGTTTGCGTTTACTTGATGTGATTGCCAGTAAGCGTTTCGGTAATTGTATTGATATCAGTTTATTGTACGCTGCTTGTCTGGAGGCTATAGATCTAAATCCCATTATAATTGTAACGAAAGGACATGCTTTTGTGGGTTGTTGGCTTCATAATGATAAATTTTCCGAAATTATCAATGAAGATAAAACGGCTATAACCAAACGTTTTGCTAAAGGAATAAGTGAAATAGTCGTTATCGAGTCGACCAGTGTTTGTAAAGGTACCGATATTAGTTTCAATGAAGCGATTGATCTCGCTGAAGCAAACCTTGTCGAAAAGGATGATTTTGTTTTATCTATTGATATCAAAAGAGCCCGAGCTAGTGGTATTAAACCTCTCCCTCTCAAGTTGGACGCTAGCATGAGCGAACTTTCTGATCTAATCGTAAGAAATGCTGTTTTAAAAGATGAAAAGATTGAGATTGGTAAGATCTACGCTGAAAAAGAATTAAACGGGAATAAATCCATCAGTAAACAAAAAATCTGGGAAAGGAAACTATTGGATCTGTCGTTGCGCAACAATTTACTGAATCTGCGCATGACAAAAAATATGTTACAGATCATGGATGTTAATATTCATGATCTGGAAGATCTGTTAGTGGAAGGGAAGAGCTTTTCGATTAGCGCAAGTGCAAATGCTCCGCTGTTAAAACAGTATAGTATCTTGAATGAAACACTGCATGCTTCATCTCCTGCATATCAGCTAGCTCAGGAGGAATTGGCCCATAATCGTTTGATCTCTTACTACCACAGTGAGGATTTGGATACTATCCTCACCCATATCTATCGAAACGCCAAATTATCTATTGAGGAAAATGGATCGAGTACACTTTATTTGGCTATTGGGCTCTTGAAGTGGAGGGATAAGAAGACTCCTAGTCAAGTCAGGTCTGCACCAATTATCTTGATTCCTGTAGAGTTGACCCGTCGCTCTATCAATAGCAAATTTATACTTCGTAGCCGGGAAGAAGAGGCGATGATTAATATCACATTGTTGGAATTTCTCAGGCAAGAATATGAACTTGATTTAAGTGATCTGGAAGAACTTCCGAGAGACAACAAAGGTATTGATGTCACGCAGGTAATCGCACACATACGCAGAGCGATTATGGGATTAAGAGGTTGGGATATTGCTGATCAAGTAGTTTTAGGTAATTTCTCGTTTAATAAATTGATCCTTTGGAATGATATTGCACATCAATCTGAGCAGATTGCACAAAGTACAATTGTGCAGAGTCTGATCGATGGTCAATTGCGGATTAATGTCAATAATGAAGAAAATACATTAGATTTTGATAATATTCATCCCGCGGCTTTAGCATTACCTATTGCAACAGATGTTTCGCAGTTAGCAGCGATATATGCTTCAAGTGAAAATAAAAGTTTTGTGCTACATGGACCTCCAGGTACAGGAAAGTCGCAGACCATTACCAACATCATTGCTAATGCCCTATTTCAAGGAAAAAAGGTACTTTTTGTAGCGGCAAAAAAAGCTGCTTTGGATGTTGTATATAAACGACTGGCGACTATCGGGTTATCAAATTTCTGTTTGGAGCTTCACTCTAACAAAGCCAAGAAATCAGATGTCCTTGCGCAGCTTGCTGAAACCCTAGATCTGCCGAAGATATTGGGTAATTTTGATTTTAATGAAGAGGCTAATCATTTGATAAATGCGAAAAGAGAACTTCAAGTATATATCGAACAACTGCATGCACAACAGACCATCGGTTGGACTTTGTATGATAGTATTATTGCAATTACAACATTAGAATCCTATAATTTTGGTAAAATTGATTTGCCAAAAACAATTTTTGATACCCTAACTAATGAAAAGTGGCGATCATGGAAAGATTTGGTAATCGACTTATATTCTGTGTCACAGATCATAACCAAGCCTAGTCATAATCCATTTAAGGGAATTGCGCTTACCAATTATTCGCCGGCAATTCAACAACAGGTAGCATCTTCATCTCTTCAATTGAAACAAAGCTGTGAAGAATATGAGCTCGTAATGCGGCGTGTCATTGAAACTCTTGGTATCCCGATCCAAGTATTTTCGTGGTCAGAGTTGAATCAGTTTAATCAATTTGTAAATTCATTAGCACAGTTGCCAGAAACGGGTTTGTCGCTTTGGCGGCTGATCCTTAATCAGCCACAGCAAGAAAAGCTACAGAAATGGATGCTTGATTTTGAAAATTTTCAAATTAAACGGCGTATTTTATTAAGTAATGCCCATAAAAGTGTGTTGGATGCGAATCTAACGGCTTTAGAATCAATCTGGAATGCAGCAAAACAAACTTGGTTTTTTCCAAAGTGGTTAAAAAAGAGACAAGTGAAAAAAGGATTATCTACTTACAGCAGTAAGCTTTTAAATGAAGATGCTGCATTAGATCAATTTTTTAACGAAGTCAATGCTTACCAACAAATCACTGAAGTTGTCAAATCAAGAGAATATGATTTCGTCCGTCAAGCATTATCTAATTCTTATTTAGAAGAGGAAACAGATTTGAGTGATATCCGAAAACAAATCGAAGGCTTACAAGCATTAAACGAATTGTTGGGGCCCTTATTAACTTCTCCTTTGGAAGAAGTTCTCTCGCAATGGATAGCGCATTCGAAAACCGATATCAAGCAATTGGTACCCAACCAAGATCTACGCCATGTTTTAGCAGCATGGCAGACCTTACTTGGTCATATCCACCAATTTCAAAATGAAACCCAATTGGATGTCCGATCTTATCCTGTTGAAATCGATTGGTTGACTGAAATAAGGAAAAAAATGACCGGCATAGTCACACATATTTATACCATTAAAAATTGGACTAACTATTCTAAAACCAAGGAAAGGGCGATAGGACTAGACTTAGGATGGTTGGTAGCTTGTTATGAAAATGATGATATCCAGCAAGAACATTTGGTTGAGCATTTTGATTATATCATTCACTATAATCTGGCAGATCAAGTAATCGCTTCTCATGAAGCATTAAATATGTTCAATGTTCGATTATTTGAGGATAAAATTTCGAAGTATAAACAAATTGCTGAAAGCTTCACTGAATTGACAAAAAAGGAATTGTTGTTACGGCTAAACAAGGACTTGCCAAATGCGGTACAGGAGGCTGCTCAAGGTTCTGAAATAGCCGTGCTACAGCGTGCTATCAAAAATAGGGGAAGGGGATTAAGTATCAGAAGATTATTTGATCAGATGCCTACTCTTTTACCTCGATTGGCTCCTTGTATGTTGATGAGTCCAATATCCGTTGCGCAGTATTTTGAAGTAAATCCGGAGCAATTTGATTTATTAATTTTTGATGAGGCCTCGCAATTGCCGACTTGTGAAGCTGTAAGTTCTCTTGCACGTGCCAAACATGCCGTGATCGTGGGAGATCCAAAACAGATGCCGCCGACATCATTTTTTATGAGCAATAAAGTCGATGAGGAAAATATAGAAATTGAGGATTTGGAAAGTATTTTGGATGATTGCCTTTCTTTATCTTTTCCATCGAAGTATCTGTTGCGTCATTATCGGAGTAAGCATGAAAGTTTAATTGCTTTTAGCAACGCACATTATTATGACAATAAACTATTAACATTCCCATCGGCAGATGATTTAAATAGCCGTGTTACTTATCAGTATGTAGAAGGGTATTATGATAAGGGTAAAAGTCGTCAAAATAAATTTGAAGCACAGGCTATCGTGGATGATATCGCAAAACGACTTCGAAATGAAAGGACACGTAAACAAAGTATCGGTATCGTCACTTTTAGTCAGGTGCAACAGAGTTTAATTGAAGATAAACTCAATGAGTTATATCGAAAGGATGCGCAGCTGGAATCATGGGCAGTAGAAAGAGATGAACCGATCTTCATCAAGAATTTGGAAAATGTGCAGGGAGATGAGCGTGATGTGATCTTGTTTTCTATTGGTTATGGACCGGATGATAAAGGTCAGCTCAGTATGAATTTTGGACCTTTAAATCGTGAGGGTGGATGGAGGAGACTTAATGTCGCTGTAACAAGAGCTCGTGAGGAAATGAAAGTGTTTGCAACGCTTCGATCAGACCAGATTAATTTAAACCGTACAGCTTCGGAAGGGGTCGCCGGTCTGAAAAACTTCTTAGCCTTTGCAGAAAAGGGACATTTGCCACTTGATGCAAGTCTGATAAAAGCTGAGGATAACCACATAAATTTAAGTCATAACGTGGCAAGTAGATTACGAGCTGAAGGATTGGTGGTTAATGAGAATATAGGAACATCAGATTTTAAAGTTGACCTAGGTATTGTTCATCCAGAATTTCCAAACCGTTATATTTTATCGATTCTTTTAGATGGAACCAATTATTTTGATGCTGAAACTACGAATGATCGAGAACTGGTATTGCCCAAGATGCTGGAGAGCTTAGGATGGAATATTTTCCGTATTTGGACTTTAGATTGGATCGAAAATGCGGATGTAATCGTAGAGTCTATTTTGATAAAAGTAAATGAGCTCGCCAGAAAAGTTGAGGTACCGTCCGAAGAGGAAATTAATCCAATAGTTTAGTTGTCTTATTGCTTTTGAGTTTAAACGATCTTGAGATGTCCATATTTAGAGATACCACGAGCACTACTTTTTTGAATGAAGCCCGTGGTATATCTATGCAAAAGATTAGAATTTGTAGCCGACCATAATTCCTACTGTCCTGTTTTTGGCATCTAGCGTTTTATCAACACTACTCAATCCGTGGGTGTAATAGGCGTCCACTGTCAATCGACTAATATCGATACCTAATCCTACTCTTCCATCGAAAGAAAATTTCTTGTAATCTGTGGTGCCTGTAGATTTAACCGTTTTGAGATCATAATTTAATTGAGGACCTAACATCGCGCGAAGGTTGAAATCTTCCTGATCGATTAATTTATATCCCACCTGAAGTGGTAAATTTATTTGATAAAATTTTAATGTCTTCTCACTCTTATCTAATGTATAGTTTTTGCGTAATAAGCTGGCTCCAACACCTGGTTGAAAGAATAATTGATTTCCAATGCGTGCAAATCCAGCTACTGAAAAACCAACTTTTCCATTATTATCTTTAATGGAATGATTACCAAATGATGTCATATGATAATTACTTCCAACTTGAATTCCATAGGTCACTTCCTGCGCATTTGCTATTGTACCTAATCCTAATAATGTCAATCCCAAAAGGGCAGTTTTTAATGTTGTTTTCATTTTTCTAAATTGTTTGTATTTGTGTCGATTAATTATTCTTCTTTCTTTTATGACAACCAAGTATGGACATACCCTTGATAAATTTTAAAATATTATGGTGTAATATGTTTTAAATTTGATCGGGTAGAAAAAAATGAAATTCAGGTAAGGGTATAGGTCGTTTTGATTGTCCTATATAATACAGTAGATCGTTTAATGAGTGCGGAAAATAAAATCCATGTCAGAAAATAAAGAAAAAAAATTTGAGCAACTGTTTCGTACGTATTATCAGGAATTGCACCGTTCGGCATTTCGATACGTGAGGGATAGTGAAAGTGCTGAAGAAATTGTCCAGCAAGTTTTTTTGCGTTTATGGGAAAAAGAGTGGGAACAGGAGGTGCATACTTCAATAAAAGCCTATTTATATCGTGCGGTTTATAATGAAAGTATGAATTTGCTAAAAAAGGAACAAAGAAAGTTGACTTACCAATCTTATCAACTGAGCCGACAGGATGTCGTGCCAGCTGTAGATCAAAGTGCAAAAGATCTTGATCAAAAGCTGCAGTTAGCATTAGCTGGACTTCCAGAAAAGAGCCGTATTGTATTTGAGCTGAGTCGTTTTCAGGAAATGAAATATAAAGATATTGCCGATACACTGGATCTTTCCATAAAAACAGTTGAAGGCCATATGAGCAAAGCTCTTCGACATTTACGTATTGAATTGATAGATTATTTAACTGTGATTGTTTTCTATATCATCTATATTATATGAATAAGGAATTGTTAGAAAAATACATCATTGGAGAAACCAATGAAGAAGAAAATAAGATTATTCAACAGTGGTTGGGACAAGATAGCCGTAATCATGCTGAATATTTAAAAATGAAACAAATGTGGGATAGCCTACCTCAAGCGCTTGAAGCTCCAGAAGTAGATGTAGATCAAGCTTGGGCAAAGTTTAGAGCTGCTAGAGCCAATAGATCTGCTGATCGGAATGATACTCGGGACAGGAAAACGGTCGACATTGGATGGAATTGGTGGGCGGCAGCGGCAGTCCTGTTGATGTGTTCTTTGGGATTTTATTACTTTGATAAAAGTAATAGACAAGAGCAAAATCTCTATAGTACCACATCAGTACTTAAAAATACATTGCCCGATGGATCGACAGTCACACTTAATAAAAATTCGAAACTCGCATATTCTAGTACGTGGATGAATGCAGCACGTAGTGTCAAATTAGAGCAAGGTGAGGTGTTTTTTCAAGTATTGAAAGATCGGGCACATCCTTTTGTGATCGCTTCTGGTAAAAGTAAGATTACGGTATTGGGGACTAGTTTTAATGTGCGTCGTCATGTAGATGCCACTGAGGTTATTGTAGCGACGGGCTTGGTGAAAGTTTCTTACAACAATCATGAAATATATCTACATCCTAAAGAAATGATTACTGTGAAAGACAACGACACAACTACAGTTTCTGTTAAACAGGTGCCAGATCAATTTTATAAATATTATGTAGATCGCGAGTTTATATTTGAAAATACAAGCTTGGAACGTGTGGTGGAGTTATTAAGTAAAGCTTATGAGCAAAAAATAGTCATTGATGTTGCAGCGGATAAAAAACTTTTATTGACGGCGACTTTTAAACAAAATACTTTAAATGATATTTTGAAGGTTATTGCAGATACTTTTAAAAGTAAAGTCATTATTAAAGATTCCATTATTCATATAACTAGATAATCATGTTTTTGATAAAACTTATCCATCATATTTATACCCTACTTTCTTTTACAAGATTTAAACACCTTTCATTACTCTTGGTTTTATTTAGTTTTTTTAAAGGATACGGGCAGCAGCAACTTGCTGCTGATATCCAAATGCCTGCTTTTCCAAGCACCACAGTTGGTCAGGTTTTTCAGGTCTTACAAGAAAAACAAGGAACCTTATTCTCGTTTAATAGCAATATCCTCCAGATGGATAGTACACTTCATCTTGCGGCATATCAGGGTAATTTATTTGGTTATCTCGATTATATTTTAGGGAAGGAATATAGTTTTAAAGAATTGGGGAAACATATTATCGTACAATATACCCCACAGCGCATGTCTGTAGATTTTGAAGTACAGACTCACGACAAAAATAAAGTAGTGATCATGGGTTATATCAAAAATATCAGAACAAATAGGCCTATCTCTGATGCAAGTATTTTTGACCGAGATGCTCTACTTTCTACTTTAACAGATCATAATGGTTATTTTGAACTTGATATTAAGAAAAAAAGCAGTTTGATCGCTGTCAACGTGAGTAAAGAAATGTTTCGTGATACAATTGTGATGGTTATTTTTCCGATCGATGCAAAGGTCGATCATAAAAAGCGTCGATATGGTTACTTTTCAGGATATGAAGAGCACAAGGGGCTTTATCAATCTTTTTTTGGAAGAGTATTTTTATCTCCTGCGCAAAGTATTCAAAATATGAATCTCGGGGGGCTCTTCCTATATAGTCCTTATCAGATTTCGATGACACCCGGATTAAGTTCACATGGTTTTATTCGTTCGCAGATTGTCAATAAATTTTCGATGAATATCCTTGGAGGATCAACTGCTGGCGTAAAGGGAATGGAAATAGGTGGGGTTTTCAATCTCAATCAATACGACATGGAGGGATTGCAGGTGGCGGGAGGTTTTAATGTGGTCGGAGGCCGAGTAAAAGGGGTGCAGATCGCTGGATTATCTAATCAAGTGTTTGGTGACGTTCAAGGAGTCCAACTAGCAGGAGGGGTGAATAAAGCGGATACAGTGAAAGGAGTACAGATCGGTGGAATTGGTAATCTGATCAAAGAAGGTGCTGGCGCAACACAGTTGACTGCCGGATTTAATTACAGCAAAGGTGTGGTCACGAATCAAGTTGCAGGGATTGCCAATCGTGCAAAAAAAGTCAAAGGAATCCAATTGGCTGCTGTGGTCAATATGGCAGATAGTAGTGATTATCCAATTGGCTTATTAAACTTCATCAAAAATGGAGAGAAGAGTCTTTCCTTATCTATCGATCAAGATGAATATCTGGCAGTACAGTTTAGATCAGGAGGGCGTATAGTATATAGTGTTTTGGGAGTAAATGTAGCTTTAGCTGACGATCATATTGCGAAATATGGTTTTGAAGCGGGTATTGGTGCAGTCCTTTTACAGGGCAATAAATTTATGTTGCGTGCTGAAATTTCAAATCGTAATCAGCTTACTCATAATTTTAAGCTTTTGTCCAATAGTCATTCTAGTTTTAGAATGATTCCAGAGCTACGTTTAAGTAAAAACTTATCTTTATTTGTAGCACCTAGTTTTAATTACGTTAGCAAAGAAGACAGTCCGGTAACGCAGGCAGGTAAATCATTATGGAAGATTTGGGGTGGGGATAAAAACAACTCTAAATTGTTTGGTGGCGGTGCAGCAGGAATTATGTTAAAATTGTAATCACATGATCTCATCGCTGTTTTAGGGATAACATCTAGGATTTTAACACGATATTATCATGCTGTTTGAATTTCTGCAAGAAATCGGTTATGGTAGATATTGGAAATAAGTGATAGCATGTCAATACATGGTCGTGGTTGGATAGGTTATATGAAAATAATGGGATATCGATGCACACTGCGTATAAGTCAATCGATCTGAGACTGAAATAGGCGAAATTGTATGTATTGAATGGTATCGATATATAAAATAGGGACATGCAGTTGTAGATAATTAAAAAAGAGGGTAAATCAACTAGTCTTGGATTTACCCTCTTTCATATCATATCCTTCTATATGCCCGTATGCATATGATGTCATAAAAAAAGGAGATAATCGAAATTATCTCCTTTTGTATATGTTATACCGAATATCTATTATTCAGCAACTACTTCGAAAGGAACTTGAACTTTCACTTCTTTGTGTAAGTTTAAGTTTGCCAAGTATTCACCAATTTCTTTAGGTTCTACTTCGAAAGTAATACGACGACGGTCAACATCAAAACCTTTAGCTTTTAAAGCATCAGCAATTTGAATGCTGTTTACTTTACCAAAGATTTTACCAGTTTCACCAGCTTTAGCACCGATTGATAACTTGATAGTTTCCAATTTAGCAGCTAATTCAGTAGCGTCTTTTTTAATTTTATCTTGTTTGAACTGAGCTTGTTTAATGTTTTCAGCTAAAACTTTCTTTGCTGATACAGTCGCTTGAATAGCAAATCCTTGTGGGATTAAATAATTACGACCGTAACCTGGCTTTACATTTACGACATCATTTTGCTCACCTAAGCCTTTGATATCTTGTTTTAAAATAACTTCCATGTTCTCT
>Ga0308165_1001980_pt1 | contig 26432 bp, 18 predicted proteins | sample PhyWR2_FD_201032 | JGI IMG/M metagenome (GOLD analysis project Ga0308165, IMG submission 201032) | Phyllosphere microbial communities from UC Gill Tract Community Farm, Albany, California, United States - DLSLW.R2 | ecosystem: Host-associated > Plants > Phyllosphere > Unclassified | place: USA... | reverse complement strand
AGATCCCGAAGTTTAATCGTTCGCTTCCACTGCCCAGGGGTAAGTGGTAGGCAAAGGTTCCAACCATTTTAGTGCGTTGAATACCACCCGATTTCTCGTTATAAATGTTTGCTCCCCAGCCAACTTTGCCGGCTTGCTGATCGATTGTAAACGATTGGGTAATGGGTGCCCCGGGAATGCTCGACCACTGCTTTCGGAAACTTCCGTTAATGTTTAAACCCTCGTTAATGCCCGCCATTGAAGCATTGGCGAGGTATTTATTTTGAAAATACTGTGCATTTAGCGGCAAGATCTGAGCCTTTGCCCGACCCATAAACGAAGTGCTTATTGCAAATACGAACAGTGTGTAGGCCAGCCGTTTCAGATTTGTTGTTATTGCTTTCATGTTTGTATTAGTTTTTAATGATGTTGATAAAACCTTTCACTGTGCCAATGCCCGCTCCCAAATCGATAATGTAATAATATGTGCCCTCAGCGAGTGGAGCGCCGTTCACCGTTCCATCCCAATCGTTGGCATAAGTCTGTTTCTTATAGAGCATGCGGCCCGCCCTGTCGAAGATTTTTATCGTGTTATTGGGGTAATAGTCGATGTTTTTAACAATGAACTTATCATTATAACCATCTCCGTTCGGCGTTAGAACGTTACTCGCCTCTAATTTATAATCGTCGATAACGGTTATCGATACGCTTTTGTACGCCGTACAGCCATTTGCATTGGTTACCTGCACCGTGTAATTACCACTTTGCCGTGGCCTGATGGTTACGGCGGCCTCAGTTTGGCCCCTCATTATGTCGGCGCCGTTCCAGCTGTATTGCGCACCACCAGTTGCCGTTAACACCACAACATCGCCTTTTGAAATCGATAGGCTCTTATCGCTGTTGATGTCGATTACGGGCAAGCTGTTTACGGTAACCGTTGCAGCACCGGTTTGGGAGTGCGTGGTATAGGCATCTGCCACGCTAACCAGATTGTAAACAAAAGTGCCCGCTGTGGTGGTTGGCACATTTAAGGTTGCAGTGGTAGTGTTGGTGGCAATTGTTCGGTTGGTACCCCCGTTTATATTGTAAGTGAACGTATAAGGTGCCGTGCCTGCAGCGCCCGTAAAGGTTATAACCGATTGTGCACCCGAGTTGCAAACAGACGCTGTGCCCATAACGGTTGCCACAGGCAAGGGGCGAACAATTATGGTTGCAGAACCGGCCTGCATTTGACTGCAATTGGCATCGGCCACGCTAACCAAATTGTAAACGAAGTTGCCCATCAGGCTGGTTGGTGCCGCAATTGTTGCGCTGTTTCCTGTTGAAGTTATTGTTTGGTTTGGCCCGCCGTTAATGTTGTAGGTAAATGTGTAAGGTGCCTTTCCTTTGCTGCCGGTGAAGGTAACATTTGGCGCAGCGCTGTTTTGTGCAACGGCAACATTGCCAGAAACGCTTGCTGTTGGCCGTGCATTTACCGTAATAATTGCGCTGCCGTTTTGCGGCTGCCCGCAAGTTGCATCGTTTACACTAAGCAGGCGGTATTCAAAGCTTCCGGCGGCGCGGGTGTCAGCGGAAACAGTTGCAGTAGAGCTCGTTCCCAAAGTGGTAACCGACTGGCTGTTTCCATTATTTATTGTGTATGTGAAAGTGTAAGGTGCCTTGCCATTTTCGCCCTTAAATGTAATGGTTGGCGCTGTGCTGTTTACGCAAACAGCTGCAGTTCTAGAAATGCTTGCAGCAATACGGAGGGCGGGCGCTGTAATGGTGAAACTTTGCATGGCAGTACATCCGTTTGCATCGGTTACCGTAACGGTATAAGTTCCTGCTGTTAAACCTCTGGCCGTGGCTTCATTTCCTCCTGATGCTGACCATGAATAGGTATAAGGCATTGTTCCTCCTGTTACAGAAACAGTTGCCGATCCATCAGCACCGCCACTGCAGCTTACATTGGTTTTTGCTGCTGCGGATGCAATGAGGGCCTCCGGTGCTGTGATAGTAAAATCTTGTGTTTTGGTACATCCGTTTGCATCGGTAACGGTAACGATATACTTTCCTGCTGTTAAGCCAGTAGCCGTGGCTTCACTGCCACCTGACGCTGAACTGCCTCCTGATGCTGACCACGAATAGGTATAGGGCATTGTGCCTCCTGTAACGGAAACCGTTGCCGATCCATCAGCACCGCCGTTGCAGCTTACATTGATTTGCGTCGATGCCGATGCAATCAGGGCCTCTGGCGCTGTAATGTTAAAGTCTTGTGTTGCGGTACAACCGTTTGCGTCGGTAACGGTAACGGTATACTTTCCAGCTATTAAGCCTGTGGCCGTGGCTTCATTTCCTCCAGATGCTGACCATAAATAGGTATAGGGCATTGTGCCTCCTGTTACGGAAACAGTTGCCGATCCATCAGTAGCGCTATAACAGCTAACATTGGTTTGGGTTGAGGCGGTTGCAATCAGGGCCTCTGGCGCTGTAATGTTAAAGTCTTGTGTTGCGGTACAACCGTTTGCATCGGTAACGGTAACGGTATAAGTTCCTGCTGTTAAGCCTGTGGACGCGGCTTCACTGCCACCTGACGCTGAACTGCCTCCTGATGCTGACCACGAATAGGTATAAGGCATTGTGCCTCCTGTTACCGCAACAGTTGCCGATCCATCAGTACCGCTATAACAGCTAACATTGGTTTGCGTTGAGGCGGTTGCAACCAAGGCCTCTGGCGCTGTGATGGTGAAGTCTTGTGTTTTGGTACAGCCGTTTGCATCGGTTACTGTAACAACGTGGACGCCTTTCCAAAGTCCTGTGGCGGTGGCGGTGGTTTGGCCCGATGGAAGCCATAAATAGGTACAAGGCATGGTGCCTCCTGTTACAGATACCGTTGCCGATCCGTCGGATTCATTCTTACAGCTAACATTGGTTTGTGCTGCGGCGGATGCGATTAAGGCTTCGGGCTCAGTAATTTCGAAAGTCTGTATAGCCTTACACCCGTTTTTATCAGTGACGGTAACAACGTGGACGCCTTTCCAGAGTTTTGTAGCCGTAGCCTCGGTTTCTCCCGATGGTGCCCATGAATAGGTATATGGCATTGTGCCTCCCATTACGGATACCGTTGCTGATCCGTCTCTGCCTCCATTGCAGCTTACAATGGTTTGTGCTAAGGGCGATACAATAAGGGCTTCGGGTCCTGTAATAATGAAAGGTTGTTTGGCAAACAGACTTGCATCATTTTTATCAGTTACCGTAACAATATAATTTCCAGCGGCTAAACCTGATGCAGTTGCCGCAGTTCCGCCCGATGGCGCCCAGGAGTACGTGTAGTTGCCGCTCCCATCGCTAACAGAGGAAATTCCGGCCGCACCATCTGACTTGCCATTGCAGCTGACGTTGCTTTGTGTCGAAGCGGTCACCATTAAGGATGCTGGCTTTCTTTGTTCGAACATGATTTTAGGCTGCCGAGAAACGTCTTCATCAAAATCTCTGGTTCTGAATGTTGAGTAGCCGCCATTAGAAGAGATCTGGAAAGAGACTAAGGTAGTGCCCGAAGGGAGTCCTTTCAACAGCTCGGTGATGTCAAATTCCAGATTTTGGCCCTTAACTACACCCTGTGCAGTGGCAACCTGCGCTCCTGCGGTCGGGGCATTGCTCCAAGTGGTAACCCTTTCTTCCCAATTGTTGTCTTGCACTGAGTTGAGTGTGTAGGTCAGGTTCAAGCCACTTGCCGATCCATCATGATCGCCAGATAATACCAGTTTTGCAACGGTAAGCCTTTCCGGATCGACTTTACTAATGTCAAAGCGGATGAGTGAATGCTTGTTATCTTTTTGTACGACCATATATTTGCGTATGCCATTTTCGGATGCATTATCAGCGTCAACATACGTATCGGCCACGGGAGTGGTCGATTGCTTCGAAATGGCTACAGGGTTGTTTTTATAGGCCCACAGTTTTGGTCGTTTTGCTTCATCAACCCCTTCTCGCGACGGAAAACTGGAATATGTATCTCCCGTTGCACCTGTCCTGTCGCACAATATATACAGGGACAAGGTAGCCGAATTATTGTTCTTTACGGCATCGGTAACATTAAAGGTAACATATTCATTTGCGACAGAACCCTGAATCTCATCTATCAATGCACCAATGGGCGGCTTATTGGTTCCTGAAACTGTTGTTTCGCTCCAATCGTTGGTGGTTTTGTAAAGCTTCCATTTAGAGGTAGGAACGCCAGGATTTGCCTCTGCGACATACAGCTTCAAAAGTACATTGTCACAATTGGTGGGCAGTGGAGAGAGGTCGAACTTCAAGAGTACCCATCGTACAAAATTGTCTGTATCGCCTTTTAGCTGCAGCACCGTTTTTGTTCCATATGGTTCTTTGATATATAAGCCGGCACGCACATAGGAATCCTGAATTGCTGTAGTTTGCACAATGGTAACTTCTGGAAGCACTGGTGGCGCATATATTGCAGACTCCCCATTAAACATACCAGATGTAGAGCTTCCGGCATAATCGTCAGCGGGTAAATTCAAGTTCAATACGCGGGGCTCAAGAAGCGCATCGTTCTTAAGGGTTAGGCTTAATTTGCTCTGGCTTTGGGTAGGATCGGCCACAAATGCGGTTACCTCAGGGGCCTCCGGGTTTTTTAACATTATTGTACATGCCTTGTCTGCTGTAAGCAGGATGTCGCCATATTTCAAGCTGCCTGGCGCATAAAACACCACTTGTAACAGGTTGAGCTTAGTGTGCAGTACTGCCTGGATATTTTCAGTATTCTCGAGGATCTTGATAACGCTTGCATCATAGCTTTGCATAGCTGATTCCGTTCCTTTTCCGGGTAAAACAAAATAAGCATAAGAAGCATCTTGGGGCTTTACCCCATGGGTGAACCAAAGTTTGAAGACATCAGTTTTTACTTCATCGTTTTTTTGACTGGTATTAATACTTTTCCAGGTACCACTTTGAGTTTGGTTAGATAATGATAGATTTCCTCCGCTAGGAAAGTAATATCCAACAGCCCCTTGTGTAACCCATTTCAGATTTCCGGTATAGCTGCGTATTCCCGAAGAAAGCGTTTCTGTTGTTCCTCCGGTAGTAGAAACATTAACATCGGTGGTTAAAAGGCATTGGTTTACGGTAGTGTTAATGGCCTCGGGCGCTGTTGCATCAATGTCTGATCCCAGGCATACCACTTCGTCATCAAAGAAGAACCATGCTTTTTTTGCCTTAGTATTATAATCGTTCATGGCAAAGGAGCTCACCCCGTAAACACCATCGGTAACTCCTCCAACGAATGAAGATACACCAGGATTACCCTGCCATTGGGGCCTTTTGTAAAAGTTGGTAATTGCTGGCGTTGTTGTGCCGGGGACTTTATTCCAGTCCCACGATGCAAAAATATTGAAGTATTCACCGCCCTGTACACCAATATAGGTCACCCCTTCAGTTAAAAAATGTCCTTTCTCGTTTTCTCCGTTACCTGTTTCTGATTTCAATGTACGGTTGGAGACTGTTCTTAGTCCAAATGTATATGCGGGGCGGATATGTAAAGAATAATCGGTTTTCCAGTAACGATAATGTTCTGGTGAGATATTATAGGAGGCATCTTTTTTCCCACTCATTCGGGCAATTGCATCCGCATATTCATCCGCATATTGCGGCAGATCGATATTCGCAATTGTACTAACATGTCCTGGCAATGCCGATCCTGCGTTGGGGCGACTGATTCCTCGCCCAAAGACGTTAAAATCTGCGAACTTTCCACGAACTGGTTTCATAAAACCTTTACGCATAAAACTAGAGAAGATTGCCAACTTATCTGCCGGCATAGAAAATGATGTTCCTGCAACAATTGGAGCAATTGTGCCTATCCCCTTAATAAATTCAGTTCCATAGCCATAAGTATAAAGCTGAGCTCCATGCGCCCTGAATGAATTATCTATTTGAATCTCCACATTGGGATCAACCTTTATCGACGAAAATACCGTGTTTACAGTCTCTTTGAGCAATGCCGCATCGTTTATTATACAGGCATTCATAATACGGCCTTGCGCAACATCGGTCAGGTTGGAACCGCCACCAGACGAAAAATCTGACCAAGGTCTTCCTTTGTTCATCCAGCCAACCATATCTCTTTCCATTTCAGCAGAAAGTCCATTAGGAGCCTGCTGAAGCCCAATAAGGCTATTTCCTATTTGCTTTGGAATTGAAATATTGTAAAAATACCAGCCGTTCTCGCCTTTCATCTTAAGATCAAGATCTACCCAAAACTTAATTGTTTTTTGAATGCTGGATAAAAGATCTGGTGAGTTATAATAGGTACTCGAAGGATTTGAATACGACCTTGCGTAAATTTCTAGGCGGACGATGTGGTTGCCTGCTGGCCATGTAGCTATTGGTTCGATTTTATAATCGATATCTGAAGTTGGCCAGGAGCCGTCCATTTGTTGACTTTTCAAGTAATATGCAACCTGACTATCGTTACTCTTAGCAGTCGGGGAAGCGATAAAGCTTTTGTAAAGCCGTGTTTTAACGATCTCTAAATCGGTCTGTGCATGCACTTTGCCAGAGATTCCAAGCAGCAACAATAAAACCATTGCCGCGATCGGTTTGGTAAAATTTTTCATTATGTAGATTTTAATATATTTGGTTAAATGATAGCAGTTGCTGTCAAGTCATCCTAAAACTTTTACTGTTTATATGGTCGCATTGTTAGCTAGAATCACACGGTCCATCTAAGTCAAATGACCACCATCGGTTGATTATATATTTGCCAGGAAACAGTAAGAATAAAGAAAATGAGCTTCGATAGTAAAGTGCGACTGAAAAGAATTTTAAACCCTGGCTTCTCCAAGATTTCAGTATAATTTTCAGTGCTATTAAGAATATATTATTCCCAATAGGAGTAAATATAGAAAATAGTTTTAATTGTTAAGATTTTTTTTGAAAAACTCAAATCGTGCAAATCTGAATGATTTGTTTACGCTTAGTGCAGGCGCTGAGTAAGTTAAGTGCGGCCAACCACTGAGCGATGTAAAAGCTACAGCTAATTAATTTATTATAATGATTCAAAAGATTTAAGGCGTAGTAGCGTAAATACTATTAGCAACTTATTGATTAAGCGTGCTGGTAACTGTGGCGGTAGTTAGCTTGCCGATGTGATAAAATTGCGCCTATTCATCTATTTAATTAGGTAAGCCGCTTATGGTTTAAGATTTGTAAGAGCAAAACGGAGAAAGCGCCGTTTGTTTTGAACAGGGGCTTGGCGCCCAAATGTGTTCGGAGAGATGATCAAATAAAAAAAGTCGGGATGAGAGGATTCGAACCTCCGACCTCCAGCACCCCATGCTGACGCGATACCTGGCTACGCTACATCCCGAGAGGCCTCAAAGATAGAAACTTTTCAAATTTTAGCAAATGCGAAATATAAATTTGGATGTAGAGGCGAAATAAAGACTGGTAATTGCCGATGTTGCCCCAAAGAGTAGGGCCTGCTTCTACAAGAAATCTTCGATACTTCCTTTTCCCTCACGCACAATTTCGAACGTTCCTTCGGTGCAGTCGATTACCGTCGATGCTTCGTTATCGCCGTAGCCGCCATCAATTACCAAATCGACCAGGTTTTCGTATTTTTCGTGAATCAACTCAGGGTCTGTAGAATACTCAATTAATTCGTCATCATCTTTTATAGAGGTAGAAAGAATTGGGTTTCCGAGTTCCTTTACAATGCAGCGGGCGATATTGTTATCGGGAACACGAATACCGACCGTTTTTTTATTGGAGCTCAATAACTTGGGTACATTATTATTGGCATTAAAAATAAAGGTAAACGGACCGGGCAGTGCCTTCTTTAAAACCCTGAACGTAGTATTGTCTATCGGTTTAATAAAATCAGATATGTGGCTCAAATCGTGACAGATGAACGAGAAGTTTGCCTTTTCGGGTTTTATTCCGCGAATACGGGCAATTTTTTCAATCGCCTTCGGATTCGTAATATCACAGCCCAAACCGTAAATGGTATCGGTTGGGTAGATGATTAAACCGCCTTTTCTCAATACCTCAACAACCTGTTGAATGGCCTTCTCGTTGGGGTTTTCGGGATAAATCTTAATTAACATTGTGTAAAAATAACAAATTAATGGTGTTGATTGTTTATTAATCTTAATCTTTGTAAAACAAAACATACGCTAACGATTATCATGAGAAAAGCTTTCGTTGCCATTGCTGCATTTTTAGTGGCCTTAACTATTATGTTGGGCTTATATCACCCTTTTTTATGGTGGACTTTTGTTTTTACCGGGCCTTTTGTTCTTCTGGGGATTTACGATTTATATCAGCCTAAACACAGTATTGTTCGTAACTATCCGGTATTTGGTCGGTTGCGGTACTTTATGGAAGAGTTGCGGCCCAAGGTTTACCAATATTTTGTAGAGAGTGATACCAATGGAACGCCATACAACCGCTTAAATAGATCGCTGATTTATCAAAGAGCAAAAAAAGACAACGATACCATTCCGTTCGGTACGCAGTTGAACGTTTACGACAGCGGTTACGAATGGTTGAGCCACAGTATTGCTGCAATTTCACATCACGAGTTAAATTCAGACCCACGGGTGCTGGTGGGCGGACCTGATTGCAAGCAGCCTTATTCGGCCAGTATTTATAATATATCGGCCATGAGCTTCGGTTCGCTTAGCCAAAACGCAATTTTAGCCTTAAACGGGGGCGCCAAACTGGGCAACTTTGCGCACAACACAGGCGAGGGGGGCATAAGCGATTACCACCGTAAACCGGGGGGCGATTTGATTTGGCAGATTGGCACGGGGTATTTTGGGTGCAGGCACGATGATGGTACGTTTAACTTCGATGCGTTTGCCGAAAGGGCCACAACCGATCAGGTAAAAATGGTCGAGGTGAAATTATCGCAAGGTGCCAAACCCGGCCATGGCGGCATGTTGCCTGCTTCGAAAGTAACCGCCGAGGTAGCCAGAATTCGACTGGTGCCACAAGGTAGAGATGTATTGTCGCCACCGGCGCACTCAGCCTTTAGTACACCAATCGGTTTATTAGAATTTGTTAAAAAGCTTAGAGAACTATCTGGTGGCAAACCGGTAGGCTTTAAACTTTGCATTGGGCGCAAGAGCGAATTTTATTCCATTTGCAAGGCAATGATTGAAACCGGAATTTACCCCGACTTTATTACTGTTGATGGGGGCGAAGGTGGAACTGGTGCAGCGCCACAAGAATTTTCTAACTCGGTGGGTATGCCGCTACGCGAAGCTATTGCCTTTGTTTACGATGTTTTAAATGGCTTCGACCTAAAGAAACACATCAAAATTATTGCATCGGGAAAGGTTGCTACTGGTTTCGATTTGGTTAAAAATATTGCGCTAGGTGCCGATATGTGTAATACGGCACGTGGTATGATGTTCGCCCTGGGTTGTATTCAGGCCCTCGAATGTAACAGCAATACCTGCCCAACGGGGGTGGCCACGCAAGATCCGAGCTTAATGAAGGGCCTGGTAGTGGAAGACAAAGCGGTTCGGGTAAAGAATTTTCATAACTTAACTGTCGCCAGTGCGGTGGAACTGTTGGGCGCTGCAGGCTTACGAGAACCGCGACAGCTTAGCCGTGCATATATTAGCAGGAGGGTGAGTGCGAATTTAATCCAATCGTACCAGGAGAGTTATCCTTATATCGCCGTGGGTAGCTTGTTGCAAACGCCTTATCCTACACGTTTCGAACTTGGTATGGCTTTAAGTACGGCACAGAGCTTTGCGCCAACCGATTATAAGGTGTCGGCAGTCGATTATTCGCAGGCAAATCCTTATCAAGACCCTACGCAGGTTGAGGGCGGTTATTAAGATGCTAGCAAAGTAGAAGGTTAAGAGGAGCGATAGCTGTCATCCTGAGGGCAACGCGTGTTCCGATGCTTCCTATGGTTTAGAGACATCTATGAGACACAAATTAGATAGGTTGTATACGCATTTTTTTTGGAAACGAACAGATAGTAGAACTGTGGCAACTGTAGTCCCGCCATTCGCTGTAGCCCGCAAGAAAAATGCGGGGCTGCCGCTGCTGTCGCGTTTATTAACAGCGGTCGGTAATCAAAACAAGTTTTTAGTTCTTCGGATAAAACATTGTTGCTAAACCCGATCGAAGCGAGATGCCGATCCGATAGCTATCGGATTTTTCTATCGGCAGAAGCGGGAGCGGGTCTGCTCGCCGCCAAGAAAACCGAATCGTTCATTTCCAAAACAAGCTCCCCAGTTTCAAAATCTATAGCATTAAAAGCATTATCAGTTCAGTTTTTGTGTATTATCCTTTATGTACGCGATCGTCTGCCTGCCCGTCCGTTCAGGCGGGCGAGGAATCCGGTAGCTATTAGATGACGATGAGTCGAAAGGAAATGTGTCCACGCGATAGGATACATCGGGGAAGGATCCCCAAGCGATGAAACGCCAAACGCCGATGACCTACTGGCCAAAAAGAGGTAAGTGCTAAGTTTCGACCACATAGGCACATAGAAAACATAGGTTTTTATGGGGTAAGCTATGTGACCTGCGTCTCTATGTGGTCAATTTTTATGCTTGTATGTAAAATACGAACTATTCGTAAAGGCATTTTCTTACCGCATTGAATACCAAACTCCAAAGCATCCATCTCTTCGAAACGTCCGTTTATTAGTCTTTTTAATAAGCTACCCGGAAGTAATTTTGTGATAGTTTGTTTAAAAGGCTGTAATAATGATTTTTTATTTTATTTTTGCAGCAGGTTAGCCGAACGTTCATTATGCCAGCAAATTCTTCGTCAGATTCATCGATTTTAGAGCAATTGAGTGCTTACGGGCATAAAAAATTGGTTTTCTGTAATGATCCCGATACCGGTTTAAAAGCAATTATTGCCATTCACGATACCACATTGGGCCCGGCTTTGGGCGGAACGCGAATGTGGAGTTACTCTACAGAAAATGAAGCCCTTGAAGATGCCTTGCGCTTATCGCGGGGAATGACTTACAAAGCGGCAATTACTGGTTTAAACATCGGAGGCGGAAAGGGCGTAATTATTGGCGATTCCCGCAAGGATAAAACAGAAACCTTAATGCGCAGTTACGGCAGGTTTATAAAAAACCTCAACGGCGAGTTTATCACTGCAGAGGAAATGGGAACCAACACCCGCGATATGGAATACATCCGTATGGAAACCAGTTACGTTACCGGAGTTCCCGAGTCTATTGGTGGAGCGGGCAATCCTGCACCCTTTACCGCTCAGGGAGTTTATTTGGGCATAAAAGCGAGTGTTAAAGAAGTTTTTGGTACCGATATGCTTGCCGGCCGTACCGTTGTAGTACAGGGAATTGGCAATGTTGGAGAACATTTGGTGGCCCTGCTCAGAAAAGAAAATGCCGAAGTATTAATTAGCGATATCAATCAGGGACAACTGACTTATGTAGCCCGAAAGTACAAGGCCAAACCGATAGATGCAGACAAGATTTTTGGCTGCGATGCCGATATTTTTGCGCCTTGCGCCATGGGTGCAACGGTTAATAATCAAACCATTCAAAAAATGAAGTTTGCCATTATTGCTGGTTCGGCAAACAACCAGTTAAAGGATGAAGCTTTGGATGGCGAATTGCTATTAAAAAAAGGAATTTTGTTTGCTCCCGATTACTTAATTAACGCCGGAGGCCTAATTTCGTGCTATTCGGAGTTAACAGGATTTGGAAAAAAGCGTACTGTGCAGCTTACCGAAAATATTTACGATGCAACACGAAGCGTAATCAAGTTAAGCAAAGCCGAAAACATATCAACAAACATTGCTGCAAACCGCATTGCCGAAAAGCGCATTGCAGACGTAAAGAAAATAAAATCATCATATTAACTAATTATTAAACACAGGTTTAAAAACCCTCACTCGTTCTTACATTCATGTTAAACAGAAGGCACTTAAGAATTAAAGCTCTGCAAAATATTTTTGCTTGGCACATGGCAGACAAAAAAGACATTAAAGGCGACTTAAAAACTTTAATGCAAAGTATCGACAGCGTGTACGAAATGTACATTTGGATGCTATCGCTATTGGTAGAAGTTACTGAGTTCACCGCTAACGACGCGGCCGAACGTGCAAACAAGCACCTCAAAACGGCAGAGGATATTAATCCGAACATGAAACTTTTACACAATAAGTTTAGTGTTTTAATGCAACAAAACCCCGAGTATATTGCTTCGGTTAAAAAGTTCAAGGTAGATTGGGGCTTCGATCCGGAGATCCGCAAAACGGTTTATAACTCTTTAAAGGCATCAAAAGAATATGCCGATTATCTTGCCGATCCAAACGAAAGCCTCGAATCATCAAAAGATATTATCAAATACATTTTTAGAAAGATCATTTTAAAAAACCAGGGTATTATTCAGGTTTTTGAAGAGAAGTTTATCAACTGGCAGGTCGATCATGAAGTAATGAAAGGCATGGTTGCTAAAACGCTTAAAAACTTTACCAACGATGATCCTTTTAAGAATAAACTTACCGAAATAAGTGCCGATTGGATTGAGGACAGCAAGTTTGTACAAGATTTATTTGTGTTTACACTGCAAAACGATGCCAAATATCAGGAAATGATTGCCGAACGCACAAAAAACTGGGAATCGGAGCGTATAGCGCTAATGGATACCATTTTGATGAAAATGGCCATTTGCGAACTGCTCAATTTTCCGTCGATTCCGGTTAAGGTTACCATTAACGAGTATCTCGACTTATCAAAAGATTACAGTACACCGAAAAGTAATTCGTTTATAAACGGTATTTTGGACAAAATTTTAGGCGATTTAAAGAAAAACAACACGATTAAGAAAATAGGTCGCGGATTAATTGAAGATTAACATGAAGAAAGTTTTCATAATGGCGATTGCGGTGCTCACATTTGCTTCGTGCCGTAACGCAAATAACTCCAATGAAACATCAACCTCGGTATCAGTTGGTAACGATACCACGGCGCAGGCAAAAATTGCGCCTGCCGATGCGCCTGTGATTGTATTTGAAAGAGACGTTTACGATTTCGGAAAAATAGCGCAAGGCGAAAAAGTGCTCCACGAATTTAAATTCAAAAACACCGGAAAAAGCCCGCTAATTATTAGCAACGCCACCGCAACGTGTGGCTGCACGGTGCCGCAAATACCCGGCGAACCGATTTTACCTGGTAAAGAAGGAAAAATTAATGTGGTTTTTAATAGCGAAGGTAAAATGGGGATGCAAGATAAAGTGGTTACGGTAACCTCAAACGCAAACCCAAATATTGCAACTGTACATTTGGTTGGCGAGGTTTTAGAGAAGAAATAGTTTTAGTTTGGCAATTGGCAATAAACAATTGGCAATAAACAATTGGCAATAAACAACTGGCAATAAACAATTGGCAGTTTGCAGTAAGCAATTGGCAACAAACAATTAACCCGTTTAACCAGTTTGAACAATTAACCATCAAGCATCAATAATCATTCATTAAACACAAATAACAAAATAAAAAAAGAAATGACTTCAACAATAATTCTACAGGCAGCGGGCGGGTTCGGTCAGTACGGACAATTAATTATGCTGGGCGCAATTGCGCTGGTATTTTATTTTTTCATGATTCGTCCGCAAGTTAAAAAAGCAAAAGATCATAAAAAATTAATCTCCGAATTAAAGAAAGGCGATAAAGTGATCACAACAGCTGGTATTCATGGCCGTATTGTGGATATGAACGAGGCTACTTTCTTAATTGAAGTAGAGAGCGGTGCGAAAATCCGTTTCGATAAATCTGCAGTTTCATTAGATGCTACAAAAGCGGTTGTTGCACCAGCAAAAGCCTAATCATTGTTTTAATGATACCGATCAACAGTCCCGAAAATTTTCGGGACTGTTTTTGTTTTATTACATTTGGCCATGTTGAGGCAACAATATTGTATTCAAAACGAGTAAAAGATTAAGCTATGCCCTTTATAAGATTAACCAAAATTGAACGACGCCGTGTATTGAGCTTGCTTGCCTGCTTAGCACTTGCTGTTGCAGCTTGGTTTTTTATGGCATTAAGCAACAAATACGTTTACAGCGCTAAAACGGTGCTTATTTTTAAAAACTCGCCGACAAAACGGGCTTTTTATCCATTACAGTCAGACACTGTCGATTTGCAGGTTGAAGGCACAGGCTGGCAACTGCTATTTGCACGGTTAAGAATCAGTCCGCCCTCTATTTCTATAAGTTTAAGCCAGCTCAACAGTAAAGATTTTATTGTTTGCTCTGATCAGCTCTTTAGCATCAATCAGCAGGTAGAAGAGAACACCCAGAAAGTAATTTCTATAAAGCCCGACACTTTATATTTCGATTTTACTAAGCGGGTGGTTAAAAAGGTGCCCATTAAGTTGATCCAGCGTGTAAATTTTGTAAAGCAATACGGTATAGCCAACGAGATTTTGCTGAACCCGAATTTTGTAAAAGTTGCAGGGCCGCTTGAGGAATTAAAGAAGATTAATTCGTGGCCAACCGACACGTTGAAGCTGGACAACGTTCAATCGAGCGCAACGGTACGGATTGCTTTGCAGCACAGCGTTCATAAAAATATCAGTATTTATCCGTCATCCGTCGAGGTAAAAATGGGTGTCGACGAGTTTACGGAGAAAACCGTTGAGGTTCCGTTAAAAATCATCAACAACAAAAACTATAACAGCATCAAGCTCTATCCTAAAAAGGTTAAGGTTACCTTTTTGGTGGCGCTGAGCAATTACCAGCAGGTTGATGAGAACTTTATTACGGCAACCGTTGATACCGATGAATGGCAAACGCTGCACCACAAGCGACTCACTGTAACACTTTCTGAGTTTCCGGATTATTGTAAGCTGGTGAATATTGTGCCTGCGAAAGTAGATTTTATAGTAGAAAAGTAATGTACAAAGTTGGGATAACCGGAGGAATTGGCAGTGGGAAAACTACTGTTTGTAAGGTTTTTGAAGTACTGGGGATTCCCGTTTTTTATGCGGATACTGAAGCCAAGAACATTATGATCCGCGATGCGGTATTGATTGATGGTATTAAATCGGCTTTTGGTAACGAAAGTTACTTTGCAGACGGAAAACTAAATAATAAGCACATTGCCGGCATTGTTTTTAATAACGAAGCGGAGCTTGAAAAGTTGAACGCCCTGGTACATCCGGCCGTTTTCAGGGCTTTTGATGCCTGGGAAGCAGAAATTAATCAAGATGTTCCATACACATTAAAGGAGGCAGCGCTGCTTTTCGAAAGCGGTTCTTATAAAATGTGCGATACAACAATTCTGGTTACCGCCCCGACTGAGCTGCGATTAAATCGTGTGATGGAACGCGATAACGTAACCGCCGAACAGGTAAAGGCACGGATGGATAAACAATTTAGTGATGTTGAAAAAGAGAAACTGGCCAATCACTTTGTTAAAAATGACGAACAACACGGCATAATATCGCAGGTTTTGGCCTTACATCAACAGTTTTTATCAATCAGCAAGGGGCAGTTGTCAGTTGGGAGTTAACAGTTGGCAGTTGGCAGTTAGCAGTTGACAGTTAGCAGTTAGCAGTTGACAGTTGGGAGTTCGGAGTTGCGAGTTGGCAATTAACCAGTTAAACAATAAACCGATTAACCCTCTTGATGAAATCCTGCCTTATCCGTAAACCCTACCAATCCCGATTATGATCTTAGACGACTTCATCACCATTACGCCAACGGGTTTATATTGTGTTTATGGCGATTTTTATTTAGATCCACAGCAGCCTGTAAGGGAAGCCGTAGTTTCGCACGCTCATGGCGACCATGCCATTGGTGGAAGCCAAAACGTTTACTGTACGGCGGCTACAGCAAGCTTTATGAAACACCGTTATCGCAAGTTTGCAGCGGTAGATTTTTATACGAAGGCATACCATGAAACTTTTAAGATAAAGGACGTAGCAATTACTTTTTTTTCTGCAGGACATATTTTAGGTTCAGCACAGGTTTTGATGGAGTTTCAGGGCGTAAAATATCTCTATACCGGCGATTACAAAATTGAGCCCGATGCCACCTGCGAACCGTTTGAGTTTGTTAAGGCCGATGTTTTAATTACCGAGAGCACTTTCGCAAATCCCGATACCAAGCACCCATCGCCAGATGACGAGATTAAAAAGCTTAACGAAACCAGCTTGAATATCATGCTGGGCGCTTATTCGTTAGGGAAGGCGCAACGCATCATTTGGTTGCTAAACCAGCATTGCCCCACAAGAAATGTGATGGTTCACCACAGCATCATGCCCTTTGTAAAAATTTACGAGGATTATGGAATGAGCGTAGGCAATTGCAAAATGTACGATCGAAAGGTGATGAAAAACAACCACGAAAACCAGGTTTACATTGTACCGCCGATGGTTTTTCACAGTTACCATAAAGCCATAAACGTAGTTCGTGCCTTTGCCTCAGGATGGAAGAACCTGCAACAACAAAATGGCATTTCGCTTTATATCTCCGATCACGCCGATTGGGACGCAATTCTAGAGACCGTAAAAGAGGTGCAGCCAAAGCAAATTTGGACGCTACATGGCGACGGCAAGCAACTTAAAGCGTATTTTAAAGACGAACTGGAGGTTAAAATATTGAATGATTGATTGAGAGATGAGAGAGTGAGAGAGTGAGAGAGTGATGGAATGAGAGAATGATAGGGTGATAGAATGATGGAATGATGGAATGAGAGAATGAGAGGGTGATTGAATGAGAGAATGAAAAAAGGATGGAATGAGCGAATGATGGAATTTTAAGAGGGATTGATTGACAAAATGATAAAATAAGGGAATGACTGAAAGATCAAAGCGAGAATGTCACCCTGAGCGGAGTCGAAGGGCAGTCTAGCAAGAGCTCACTAATTCAAAACTTAGTCATTCAAAAATTAATAATTAAGCATGAAAGAAGGGGAGGACTTTTATTTTAACGAAGCGGGCCTGATGGTATTTACAGCAAACTATCATTTAAAGCGTGGGTATTGTTGCAAAAACAAGTGCAAGCACTGTCCCTGGGGCTATGGCAAGAAGAAAGAACGGAAGAAGTAGGTCAGTTTACTGTTCTCAGTTATCAATTTTGGGTGTGCTAAAACGAACGCGGTTATAAATATCACTCAGTGCCACTGTAAAGCCCATCGAAACAAAGTTTAACGAATCCGTCAGTTGTTTATACTCGATAAGTTCCCAGTTTTGGTTTTCGTTAAGGTAAAAGGCTTCGATAGCTAACGACTCGGAATCGATTAAGATGTATTCTTTCAGTGAAGGAATGTCGCGATAAAGCTTAAATTTCTTTCCTCTATCGTAATCTCTCGTAGATGGCGAAAGGATTTCAATAATTACTGTCGGGTTTAAACCCGTGTCTTTATCTGCTTCGAGGTGCTCAATCTCATCACAGTAGATTGAAATATCGGGATAGGTAAACAGCGTGTTCTTCGGAATATGCATCCGCATATCGCTGCCAAACGGTTCGCAAGGCTTTCCTCTCAGCTCAGCTCCGATTTGCACAAAAATATTGCTAAAAATTCTGTTATGTTCCGTGCTTGCGCCCGACATCGCGAAGATTTCTCCCTCAAAATACTCGTGCTTTTTGTCAGAAGCCTTTTCTTTCTCTAAGTATTCTTCAATGGTGAAACGCCGTTTGTTATAAGCCACGGCAGGCTCATTTACAATGAATTCCATAAAGTACAATGTACCGAAATTTTCTGTCTAATCAAAGCGAACATTGTTGTTGGTATCGCTTTTTTAAACAAGCTAGTGGCCGGCAAAAAAGCCTGTTAGCGCTACGCCAATGCCCAGTAATACAGCAATTGTTTTTCGAATATTGATTTTGTGGTCTGCGCTCGATTCGAAGAGGATGGTAGTAGAAATATGTAAAAAAATACCGATAACAATGCCCATAATTTTGTTGAAATAAGCATCTATTCCGCCGATTGTTCCGTTACTTAGCCCAACGCTTACATAAAAACCGAGCGGGGCCATTACCGCGAAAATAAGAAGGTATAATAGAATGCTGCCTTTTTTGAACTGATTCTGCATTAAAATGCTGGCCAGTGCAAAGGCTGCGGGAATATGATGAAGCGAAATGCCGAAGATTAATTCATTGTGCTGATCTTTTGCCAGCGGCATCCCCTCTAAAAAGGCGTGCAAACAAAGGCTTATCATAATGCCAAAAGGAAACACATGGCCGTCGTGGTGTTTATGGATATGTCCATGTTCAACCCCTTCCGAAAATTGCTCCAGAAAAACCTGTAGTAAAAATCCAACCAGTATAAAAATCCCAATCTGCTCTTTATCCAGGCCGCTGTATGCATCAGGCATTAAATGTAAAACCGTAATGGCAAAAAGATAAGCTCCGCTAAAAGATAAGATCAGCTTCAGCAATTTCGATTTATCGCTCTTAACCAAAAAAATTGCAGTGCCGCCAAAAAAAGCGCAGAAAAAAAGTACGGCAAATTTCCAAGCTTCCATTAAAATTCAGGTTGTAGTTTTTTAAAAATCATTGAACAAACAAAACCGATTATTGTTCCGAGTATTGCGCCCGAGGTAACATCAACCGGGTAATGCACGCCCACATACACTTGTGCAAAACAAATAATTACGGCCCAAAACAGTCCAATTGGCAAAATGGGTTTCCAACGGCTGTAGAAAACGCAGATCAAGAACACCGCAATGGCAAAATGATTTGTGGCATGAGACGACGGAAAGCTCATTCCACCGCCGCAAGGTACCCGATGAATGATATAGTTTGATAAATGAAAATCGTTGCATGGCCTTACTCTTCCCACCAGGGGCTTTATCAGTTTTGATGAGATCGAATCGCCCATGGCAAACGATACCAGTATCATGCCGATGATATAAAGACCTGTTTTTTTATACTGTTTGATGCAAAATACAATTATAAACAAGTATAACGGCGACCAAAAGAACCGGTTGCGCATTAGCGGCATCAGCCAATCGAAAAAACCGTTTGACAGACCGCGATGGATCTTCAAAAAGAGCTCAACGTCAAATTGCCGGATGCTTTCTATCATGCTTTTTTACAAACTAAAATTAAACGATCTGAGTTGGCTTTGTCAAAGTCATCAAGTGCGTAGTTGCCGAAAGCCTTTTGCACCACCATTCCCGCTTTGGTAAGCATACGCTCAAAATCGTCGAAACTAAATGCCTGAACCCGTTCTTCGAAGTTGTAAACCTTGTGCTTATCCTCAAAATTTATTTTCTTAATAATTTTGCCATCAACTACGTTTTTTGTGATGTTGAAAGTGATACCATCAAGCGACTTCGTTTCGCAATGGTTTAAATTTCCAATAATTTTTTCGGTGTTGAAGTAATCAATCACCAAAATGCCATCGGCCTTTAAACATTTCCTAAAAGTTTTTAGCGCATTTACATGCTCTTTCTCGGTGTCGAAATAACCAAAGCTGGTGAACAAATTTAAGGCTATATCGAAATAATTGATGTAAAAAAGCCGCCGCATATCGTGCACAAGGAAATGCAATTTATCGTTCTCAAACTTTTTAGCAAATTTGATGCTTTGCTCCGATAAGTCGATCCCCGTAATGTCAAAGCCTTTTTTATTCAAATAGATCGAGTGTCTGCCCTTACCGCATGCAATATCAAGCATTTTCGCATTGGCAGTGGGTTGAAGGTAGTTTGTTAACTTATCGATAAAAAACTCGGCTTCGGCATCGTTCCTTTCTTGGTAAAGAATATGATAATATGGTGAATTAAACCAATATTGAAACCACTTGCGCTGCATATAAATAAGCCTTTTGTTTTGAAAAGTTGCAAACTTAGATAAAATTGACTTAAACGTACAGATTAATTTAACACGAACAAGACTTTGTGCCATTTTGCCGCGTCAAAAAAAACCATAACAGTTGCGCAAATATAAACTTTTAGTTTGCATGTAGAATCTTTCGTTTTATTTATTGCAACATTATTGCATTAGTAGGAAGTTTTGTATGCTTTCGTCATTCAGTGCCGATAATATGAAGCAACGCCAGGTATAAAAGAGTGCCCAATTTTGAGGCTTCGCCAATAAAACTTTATTCGCCCCATTGCAGTACCGCCAATAGCAATTCGGTTGGGTATCGAACCTTAATTTCTATTAAATACATGGTATAAATAGATATAAAAACAATGTAAATTAAGTGCTTAAAGCTCGCCGAAAACGCCGGCATCTTGTTTTTTTTCTTATTTTTGAATTTCAAATAAATACGCAAAAGTGACTTTAATAAAATCAATTTCAGGAATACGAGGAACCATTGGCGGACAAGCGGGAAACGGCTTGACACCGATTGATATAGTAAAATTTACAGCAGCTTTTGGTAGCTGGGTGGTAAAGAAAACAGGCAATAAACGACTGGTTTTGGGTCGCGATGCACGTATTTCGGGCGAAATGGTCAATAATTTGGTTATTGGTACCCTACAGGGCCTCGGCATTGAAGTGATCGATTTAGGACTTTCTACTACACCAACTGTTGAAGTTGCCGTACCTGACGAGAATGCGGGCGGAGGAATTATTCTAACGGCCAGCCATAACCCTAAGCAATGGAACGCCTTGAAATTATTAAATGCCAACGGCGAATTTATTAGCGATTTGGATGGTAAAGAGGTGTTGGAACTGGCAGAAAGTGCGAGTTTCGAATTTGCTGATGTAGATAAGTTGGGCAAAGTAATTAAGAACGATACTTACCTGCAAAAACATATCGATAAGGTTTTAGCGCTACCTTTGGTGGATGTTGAAGCGATTAAAAAAGCCGATTTTAAAATTGTTATTGATTGCGTAAACTCTACAGGCGGTATTTTTATACCTGCGCTGTTAAAGGCATTAGGGGTAACCAAAGTAACAGAATTGTATTGCACGCCCGATGGGCATTTTCCGCATAACCCAGAGCCGCTTCCTGAAAACCTAACCGAGATTTCGAAAGAGGTGCAGAAGCAAAGTGCCGATTTAGGCATTGTTGTTGACCCGGATGTTGACCGTTTGTGTTTTGTAAATGAAGATGGAACGATGTTCGGCGAGGAGTATACTTTGGTTGCTGTTGCCGATTATGTACTGAAAAACACGCCTGGCAATACGGTTTCGAACCTTTCATCAACCCGTGCTTTACGCGATGTAACAGAGAAATCGGGTTCGGTGTACAATGCCTCGGCTGTGGGCGAGGTTAATGTGGTTAACAAAATGAAAGAAACCAACGCCATTATTGGTGGCGAGGGCAATGGCGGGATTATCTATCCCGAATCGCATTACGGCAGAGATGCTTTGGTTGGCATCGCTTTGTTTTTAACCCATTTAGCCAAGTTTGGTAAGTCGATATCATTGTTGCGAAGCAGCTATCCACAGTACCATATCTCTAAAAATAAAATTACCCTTACGCCCGAAATGGATATCGATAATCTGTTAAAGCAGGTGGAGGAAAAATATAAAGCGCAGCCGTACAGTACTATAGACGGATTGAAAATCGAGTTTGATAAAACATGGGTGCACTTGCGCAGATCGAATACAGAGCCGATTATCAGAATTTACAGTGAAGCTGAAAACGAAACGGTTGCCGAAAACCTGGCCAATAAAATCATTTCTGACATTAAGGAAATATTAAAATTAAACTAGCTAATGAAAAGAGTGTATTTAGATAATGCGGCTACCACACCATTAGATAAGGACGTAATTGCCGAAATGACAAATGTGATGGAGAACTATTTTGGCAATCCATCGGCTATTCATGCGCTGGGAAGAGAGGTGCGAACCCTGGTAGAAAAGGCCCGTAAAACGGTCGCTAATTTGCTGGGTGCTTCTCCATCAGAAATTTTCTTTACTTCAGGAGGTACAGAGGCAGATAATACCGCGATTCGGTGCGGCATTGCAGCTTATGGAATTAAACACGCCATTACTTCGAAAATTGAGCACCATGCGGTTGAACATACCTTGAATATGATGCTTAAGAATGGCGAAATCGATAAGCTGAGCTTCGTTAATATAGATGCGAAGGGCAATGTAGACTATGCTCATTTAGAAGAACTTTTGCAGCACAACGAGCGTTCTTTTGTATCGCTTATGCATGCCAATAACGAGTTGGGCACACTAACCGATATGGTTAAGGTTGGAGATATCTGCGAGAAATATAATGCCATTTATCACGCCGATACGGTGCAAACAATGGGACATTACCCACACAACGTACGTGAATTGAAAGCGCATTTTATTGTTTGCGCCGCACACAAACTACATGGGCCAAAAGGCGTGGGCTTTTTGTATGTGAACAGCAATATCAAGATTCCGCCTATGATTTATGGTGGCGCACAAGAGCGCAACATGCGTGGTGGAACCGAAAATGTGTACGGTATTGTTGGGTTGGCCAAGGCATTGGAAATTGCTTATGCAGAAATGGATGCCCACCAGGCTTACATACAAGATTTAAAAGATTATTTGAAGGCACAGTTGATTGCCGAAATTCCGGGAATTGGCTTCAATGGCGAAACTGAAGCGAACAAAAGCCTTTATACGGTATTGAACGTGTCGTTTCCTGAAATGGATATGGCCGATATGTTGCTTTTTAATCTCGATATTAATGGCATCTGTGCTTCGGGTGGCAGTGCATGTTCGTCGGGCTCTAACATCGGCTCGCACGTTTTAAATGGCATCGAGGCCGATCCAAATCGCCCATCCGTTCGGTTCTCGTTTAGTAAATATACTACCAAAGAAGAACTTGATTATGTTATCGAAAAAGTAAAAATGGTGGTTAAGCAAAACGCTTTGGTTTAGTTACCAATAAGGAAAAATAAAGTCTCGAAGTAAATTCGGGACTTTTTTAGTTTAACACAGTTTTGTATGTTCAATTTATCAAGTGATGATTTTACAGCGATCGTCATTTCGACCGAAGCGCTCCATAGGAGCTCCTTTGGAGGAGAAATCTTTTGTATGGTATCCCCAACAGAGCTCCTGATTGTTTAATCCCATTGTTATCGCATGACGATTATAATGGTAAAATCCCTTAAAATTCTTTTTTCGCCAACATTTTTAGCCTACGCTTGTTAGTAAAAGGAAACACAAATAAACTTATGGCCGAACAACACCTTTATCAAACCGGAATAATAGGGAACTGTGCTTTTTTAGCGCATGTAAATAAAAATACAGACATATCTTGGCTTTGCTGGCCTCGTTTCGATAGCCCTTTCGTTTTTGGAAGCCTGTTGGATAAGAAAAAGGGCGGCGAATTTTCGATCTTACCGCAGGGCGAATTTACTTCAACGCAATATTATATTGAAAACACCAACGTTTTACGAACAGAAATCACAACTTCGGAAGGGAAATACCGAATTACCGATTTTGCCCCTCGCTTTCATTTGTACGAGCGCTATTTCAAGCCCTTAATGTTTATCAGAAAAATCGAGCCCCTGGAAGGCAACTCGAGGATAACGATAAAGTGTGAGCCCGTTTGCGATTACGGAAAAAGCAAAATGCGATCGAGTAGGGGGAGTAACCACATTGACTACCTCGGGTGCGACGAAAATATTCGCTTAAGCACCAACGTGTCGCTCACCTACATCTTAGATCAAAAGGCATTTGTGCTCAATGAGCCGAAATACCTGGTGATGACTTACGGGCAAAATCTCGAAGCTCCTGTAGTAAGTACCGCAGAGAATTTTCTTCGCGAAACGATTGTTTACTGGCGCTTATGGATCAAGCATTCTTCTATTGCCGGGTTTTATCAGCCTTTCGTAATTCGCTCAGCGTTGGTTCTAAAAATTCACCAATATGAAGATACAGGTGCAATTATTGCCGCCAGTACAACGAGTTTGCCCGAGTTTCCGGGCAGCACCCGAAATTGGGATTATCGGTACTGCTGGCTCCGCGATTCGCATTACGTGTTAACTTCGCTGAATCACATCGGCCATTTTGAGGAAATGGAAAAGTATTTTAATTACCTTTCTGATATTTCTCATGCGGAAGATACGCGCTACCAACCCTTATATGGAATAGCGGGCGAACGAAGGATTACCGAACACACTTTAGATCATTTGGAGGGCTATGAAGGCGAGCAGCCTATCAGAATTGGTAATCAGGCTTATGAGCATATTCAAAATGACATTTACGGCCAGGTATTGATTTCGATGCTTCCATTATACACCGATCACCGTTTTGTATTTTCGGAGCGTAGTGATTCTGTTCGGTGGATTGAGAGTGTACTTTCGAAAATTGAGCGCACGATTGATGAAAAAGACGCGGGAATTTGGGAGTTTAGGAACATTGCGAATGTGCATTGCTACAGCAACCTGTTTCAGTGGGCTGGTGCGCAGGCCGCATTAAAAATGGCCAAAACGATTGGTAACATTGATTTCGAGACGCGGGCGCAGGTTTTGATCGATAAAGCTGCGGCACATATTGAGGCTTGTTACGATCCGGTTAGGAAAGTGTATACAAATGCTGTCGATAGTCCGCATTTAGATGCAAGTACCTTACAGTTAATTATGATGAACTATCTCGATCCAGCTTCGCAAAGGGCAAAAGATCATTTAATTGCGCTTGAGAACGAACTGAAAACTGAAGATGGATTGTTTTACCGTTATTTGCATGCCGACGACTTTGGCAAGCCCAAAACTACATTTTTAATTTGTGCGTTTTGGTATGTTGAAGCCTTAGCTTGTGTGGGTAGAACAGATGAGGCCATTAAAGAGTTCGAAAACATTATCAAATATTGTAATCACTTGTTGCTTTTCAGCGAAGATGTTGATGCTAAAACGGGTAGCCAATGGGGCAATTTCCCACAGGCATACAGTCATGTAGGCTTAATGAATGCTGCTTATCGCATTGCGATAAAACTAGATAGACCGATATTTTTGTAAGTACCACAGGTTATTTTCCTGCAGATTGAAAGGATCGCCGCTGAATTTGTTCTGCGTAATCCAACTTCAATCTGCGGGATTTTTTGTGCTCTTTTGTCATGCTGAGCATAGCGAAGAATCTGCAAGCTATTTGGCCCAGAACGCTAAGAAACCGCTGCTAAGAGGGAAAGTGAGTGGGCAAAGATGGTAATATATAGGTTGCGCCTACTTTCCCGAGAAATCCTATCGTGTGGATCGTGTGGACACCTCTCGTTTTTGCGCCGTCATTCCCGCACAGCCGGTCCCGTACGTACGGGATTTAATGCTCGGCGCCCGATTTATTGCGCATTAGGATTCCCCCCTGCGCGGGAAAGACCGGCAAGCATAATAAACATCAATAATATTGATTTTTATGGAATAAATTAAAGCTACCATTGAGGTTTTTACGCAACTTATTGTTTATAAGGCTACACACGAACGGTCGTCATGCTGGATTTATTTCAGCATCTTTCATGCTACAAAGGCCCTGATCCCGTACGTACGGGACAGGGCGACGTGATGGCTAACCAAACGCCAAAACTCCTCCCCACTAATTACGTCACTTATATTGATTTTTATGCAATAAATTAAGCCTCAGGATGACAGCTTTAAAAACTGTCATACAAAAGAGTTATTGCATGGCGCTAATTTTTTGCTACAAATTCTTCTTTGATCAAGCTCCAAAGCAACTTTCTAACTTCCTTAAAATCGTTTAAATAATACTTGGCTTCTGAAAGATTATTGCCCACTTTAACGGTTATGGCGTCATCCGGCAAAGCCTTAAAAATATCTTCGTCGGTATGGTCGTCGCCTAGCGCCATAATAAAATCTGGGTGCTTATTGTAAAGCCAGTTTAAGGCGGCCTTGCCTTTGTTCACTTCAATATTTTTAAATTCTATCACCTTATTTCCCGGCATTAACTGCAGGCCTTTATCAGCGGCCAATATCTTCATATGGCTCACAATTTCGTTCGCTCGCAGCTCGCCCAAACCTTCTTCGGCCTTGCGGTAATGCCAAACCAGCGAATAGCTTTTTTCTTCGATAAATGAGCCCGGCGTTCTATCCGTATAAGTTTCTAAAAGGGCTCTGATTTCACTTTTCCATTGGTCAGTAAGCAGGGGCAGGCAGTTCCATTTTTCGCCACAGGCTTTTTGCCATGCGCCGTGTTCGGCAATCATATCTACGTTTAAATGGCCAAACCATTTTTCGAGCGTTTCATTTCTTCTACCGCTAATGATAACAACTGTGTTTAAAGGATCTAACGTTAAGTTTTCAACCAAATCGTACAGTTCTGGGTCTGGAGAGGCATCATCTATATTTCCGGTAAAATCTACAAGTGTTCCATCGTAATCTAAAAATAATACCCTGTTATTGGCTTTTGCATATTTGGCCGCAATAACTTCGTTAATTGAGTTTACAGCGTGTTTTGTTAATAATGATTTTTGAGAATCTTTCACTTCGTTAAGTCTTAAAATAAAATTGTTAACCCAATGTTTTACATTGAATTTTTGTACAATTGCCCGCATGGCTTTCATGCGCTGCTGTTGTTCTTCTAATGGCATTTTGAGGGCTACA
>Ga0308165_1001979_pt1 | contig 26434 bp, 27 predicted proteins | sample PhyWR2_FD_201032 | JGI IMG/M metagenome (GOLD analysis project Ga0308165, IMG submission 201032) | Phyllosphere microbial communities from UC Gill Tract Community Farm, Albany, California, United States - DLSLW.R2 | ecosystem: Host-associated > Plants > Phyllosphere > Unclassified | place: USA... | reverse complement strand
CCGGCCTATCCGGTGGCCAATATCGAAAACAACGGCGCGATCTTCCGCGTCAGCAGCGCGCAGTTGTTTGAAGAATCGACCACGCACTACGTCGGCGACATCCTCAAGATCGAGATCGCCGAGTCGCTCACCGGCAGCAACAAGTCGACCACCTCCAACAGCCGCGACACCAGCCTGAAGCAAGTCGGCCCCGGCGCCGGCTCGTCGATGAGCGGCCTGCTGGCCTCGGTCTTCAACATCAACGCGACGGCCACCGGCAGCGACTCCTTCAAGGGCAGCGGCCAGACCGACAACAGCAACAGCATGACCGGCAGCCTGATGGTGTCAATCATCGAAGTGCTCCCCAACGGCAACCTGGTGGTGGCGGGAGAGAAGCGCATCGGCATGAACGGGTCGATCAATACCTTGCGGTTTTCGGGAGTGGTGAGGGCGCGCGATATTCGCGGGGGGAATGTGGTTTCTTCCAGCAATGTGGCGGATGCGCGGCTGGAGCAGGTTGGCGGCGGGACGGTGGCGGATGCGAATTCGCAGGGGTGGATGCAGCAGTTTTTCAGGAGTGTTTTGACGTTTTGGTGATGAGGGGATTGGCTGCGGATTGCTAGTCGTGTTTTGTTCCGACTCGCCTTCTGTGCGTAGCTTAGTCTTTCTTTCTTCGATCAACCCTTCGCCGGGGGTAGCCCGGCAGCTACTCACTTTTCTTGTCTCGCCAAGAAAAGTAAGCAAAAGAAGGCGACCGCGGGATCCAGGTCCTTCGGACTTCCCGGTGCTGCGAAGCAAAAAATGGGAGGGGAAACAAACTCGCTACGCTCAAACAAGTTTCCCCTCTTTTTCCATTTTTCGCATCGCAGCACCGGCTGGCTCCAAGCGGAACGGCCAAACTGGCTCGCTGCGCATCGCCAGGGTACTGAGATGGAACGACGGTCGCAGTTCTCCACTACCAATAAAACCAAGGGTGAGAATCACGATGCCGCAGGCGAGCCACCCAAGGCAATGCGAAGCGAGCCGAGGAAGAATTCCGCTTATGAGTCGCCGTTGGTGACGTGCTCAAATCGGATAAAGAAGGGAAACTTGTCTGAGCGTAGCGAGTTTGTTTCCCTTCCCGATTTGAGTGCGGCGCCAACGGGTACCCCGCGCAGCGGGGCGGCGAATCGTTGCGTTGGAGCAGTGCTCCAACCCTTTCTTTGCTTACTTTCTTTGGCGAAGCAAAGAAAGTAAGCGGCTGCCGGGCCGCACCCGGCAAAGGTCGTCCGAAGAAAGAAAAACATTCATCAACGAACAGCCGGCCAGTCGGAACAACCGACAAAGATTCAAGACCCGCCAAACACATTCGACGCCCCCACACTATTAGTAGCCTCCACCACCGGATTGCTAATCAACAAAGCATCCACCACCGGCCCCAGCTTGCTCCCGGTGGAAGACCACTTGTCCTGCGCAATCGACCCCATCTTGTAAGACGCGCTCCCCACCACCCGCCCCTCCCTGCGCAAAGTCACCGACGCAAACGTCAGGTAAGGCGTGTAAGCATTGCTGAAGGTCTTCATGTCCCATTTGACGAACGCGGCATATGCCAGCGTCATTGAACAGCTGCCCGGCTGGGTGCCGGCGTCGTACACGCGGCTCGGCACCCCGTGGCGTTGCAGTTCGCTTTGCAGGCTGGGGACGAAATCGCTCAGCGCCACCGCGCCGTTCCATTCGATGCAGATCTCCTTGATCGGCGCGTGCGCGAAGACGATGGGATTCTGCGGCGTGGCCGGCGTCATTGACGACACGCCGGAGATGGCCGAACCGAGCAGGTTGGCGGCTTCCACGATCGGACTGGGCGACATGACCACGCAGCCGGATAGAGAAAATGCTGAGGTGGCGCAGACAGAAGCGAAAACAATTTTTTTCATGGCGGCGACCGGTTCGACGATGAGTGAAATTCATCATATCCGCCGATGTTCCCGGATTCGCGCGCTTTTACCCTGATTTACGCCATGCTGAACACGGCTTTACACCCGCCGGTTTTCTGTGGCCTGTCCGCGACGGTGGCACAATGGACGCTCCGATTTTCAGGAAAGGCATCATGCGCACATTACCGTCCACCATCGTCGCAGCGTCGCTCGCTGCGACCACTTTCAGCGTCCACGCCGACACACTCAAAAACGAAACCGAAGTACGCCGGCTCGCCGACAAGGTGATGGCCGCCGCCGGCAAGGGGCAGACCGACGACGCTTACGCGGCAATGACGCCGTACACGCTGACCGATATCAACACGCTCGATCGCGCGCGCCTCAGCAACCGCACTTCACGCATGCAGCTCGAGCAAACCATCGGCGGGTCGGTGGGCTACGAATTCATCCGCAGCGAAAAGGTGGGCGAGTCGCTGCTCAAGCTGGTCTATATAGAAAAGGCCGAAAAGCAGGCGATTCCCTGGCAGTTCATCTTCTACAAGACCGGCGCGGGCTGGGCACTGAGCAACTTCAGCAACGGCGACAACATCAACAGCTTGTTTACCCGCTAATTACCGGAAAGCGCGCAACGGACTCAGATCGTCGCTGACGATTTCGGTAGCGACGCCGGCGATCTTGTCGGCGATCAGACGGCTCGAACCGCACGCCGTGGTCCAGCCGTTGGAACCATGGCCGGCGTTGAGGAAGAGATTGGAAAACGCCGTCGCGCCGATCAGCGGCGCGCCATCCGGCGTCATCGGACGCAAGCCGGCCCAGTAGCTGATGCCGCTCATGTCGGCGCCGCCCGGGAACAGCGAACTCAGCGATTTGATCGCGGTGGCGCAATCGCGCGGCGTCACCCTGGTGTCCCAGCTGCCGATCTCGGCGGTGCCGGCGGCGCGGATGTGCGAACCCATGCGCGTGATCGCCACCTTGTAATACTCGTCCATCACGCCGCTCTTGGGCGCGGCCGTAGCGTCGGCCACCGGCACCGTGATCGCGTAACCCTTGACCGGATACACCGGCAATTGCAAACCCAGCGGTTTGACCAGCGCCACCGATGCGCTGGCACAGGCAACCACGTAGGCGTCCGCTTTCAACATGCCATTGGCGGTGCGCAGGCCGGTGACGGCGCCGCCGGTGTAGTCGATCTGCTGCACGGACGTACCCAGCACGAAGCTGACGCCTTGGGTTTGGAGCCAGTCGGCCAGCGCGCGCGCGAACAGCGGACAATTGCCGGTCTCGTCCTGCGGCAGCAGCATGCCGCCGACCAGTTGATCGCGGGCGGCGCGCAGGGCCGGGTCGAACGCAACACAAGCGTCGGCGTCGAGCAGTTCATAAGCCACGCCCGCTTCCGCCAGCACGCGCGCGGCCAAGCCGGCGTTGTCCATGCCTTCCTGCGTGCGGAACAATTGCAGGTTGCCGACCGTGGTTTGTTCGTACTGGATGCCGAGGCGTTCGCGGATGTCTTTCAACTGCGTGTGGCTGTAGCGCGCCAGGCGTCCCATGCGCGCCTTGTTGACGGCGTAGCGCTCGGCGTTGCATTGCGACAGGAACTGGCCGAGCCAGCGCCATTGATGGCGATCCAGGCGCGGCGTGAAGCGCAATGCCGACTCCATCCCCAACCAGCTTTGCAGCGACCATTTGAGCGACTTGCCCTTCATGCCCGGCGCGGCCCACGGCGTGGCGTAGGAGGGGCAGACGTGGCCGGCGTTGCCGACGCTGGTTTCGGCCGCGACGTCCGGCTGGCGGTCGACCACCGTGACGGTGTAGCCCTTTTCGTGCAGGAAATAGGCGGTGGTTACGCCGACGATGCCGGCGCCGATGACGATGATGTGCATGGCTGGTTAATTCAAATAGTAACGGGGCTAGTGAAAAGCGCCGATGGCAAGGCGTGCCGTCGCAGACAGTGCGAATGCACGGCAAGACGGCGCAACGCGGCCAGCGGTGTTTTTCACTAGCCTCATAAAGTTAATCCGCCGTCGATATGCCAGACTTGTCCGGTGACATATGAGGCAGCCGGGCTCAGCAAAAAGGCGATGACGTTGGCGATTTCCTGCGGCTGGCCGAGGCGTTGCATGGGGATGCGTTCCAGCGCGGCGGCCCAGGCGGCCGGGTCGATGGCGGATTTGTTGGGATCGGATTTCTGCACGTAGCCCGGCGCCGCGGCATTGACGGTCGTACCCGATGGCGCCAGCTGCACCGCCAGCGATTTCACCAGCGCTTCGATGCCGGCCTTGGCCGCAGCCGAGGCCGGGAAGCCCGACTCGCCCAGGCGATACACGTGCGCGACGAAGGAACTGACCGCCACCACACGACCGGCCGGCGCCTGCTGCAAGGCATCCTTGCAGGCGGTAACCAGCTGGAAGAAGCCGCCCAGCAGCGCGTCAATGGAACGCGACCAGTCTTGCGTGCTGAGCTCGCCGATGCGCTTGCGGTCGGCGAAGCCGGCGTTGGCGACCAGCGCGTCGAGACGGCCGTAGGTGTTGAGCGCGACGTCGCGCAAGGCGGTTCCGGTGCCGGTGTCGCCCATATCACCGAAGGCCGTCACACAGTGCGCGCCGCGCTCGCGGCAGGCGGCGGCGGTCTGCTGCAGCTCGGGCGAATCGGCGCGCGCATGCAGCACCATGCCGGTGTCGGCGGCGGCCACGGTTTTCGCGGTGGCCGCGCCGATGCCGCGCGCGGCGCCGGTAATCAGGATCACGCGCTGCACGCTGGGAAATGGGTTCATGGGTGACGAGGAAACAATATGAAGAATAAGGATGGCCGGAACGGCCGTGCGCTATTTTAACCAATAAGCGCCGCCCGGCCGCAAAAGCGCTGCGCAACAGCTTCTCCTGCATCCCGGAGAGTATTCTCCATTACAATTGCGGGGTTTTCAGGGACGGTAAATTGGTCAGACCGACACTCCCTGCATCGAATGGCACGCTTCCTGCTGCCTCGCCTGTGCATCCTGCAGGCAACAAGAATTCAGACACCAAAGCGTAAAAGAAAAGGAAACACGATGTATCACTGGGACTTCGCCGCGCTCTGGCAATTCCGCAACGTCATTGCCGTGGGCTTCGGCTACACGCTGGCTTATACGGTGGCCTGCGTCCTGCTGGGCTTGCTGATCGGGCTGGCGGTCGGCCTCGGCCGCTTGTCGACCAACCCGTTCATCTCGGGCCCGCTGCGCGCCTACGTTGAAGTGTTCCGCTGCACGCCGGTGCTGGTGCAACTGGTGTGGTTCTACTACGCCCTGCCGGTGCTGGTCGGCATCGAGATGTCCGCAGGCACATCGGCCTTGCTGGCGCTGGCCCTGTACGGCGGCGCCTTCTATTCGGAAATCATCCGCGGCGGCATCGTCTCGATCGACATCGGCCAGAGCGAAGCCGGTTGCGCACTCGGTATGACGCGCTTCCAGCTGATGCGCCGCGTGATCCTGCCGCAGGCATTCAAGCGCATGACGCCGCCGCTGGTCAGCCAATCCATCATGCAGCTCAAGAACACCTCGCTGCTGTCCGTGCTTGCGGTGCCGGACCTGCTGTACCAGGGCCAGATCATCGCCCATGAAACCTACCGCCCGCTGGAAATCTACACCATGGTGGCGGTGATCTATTTCCTCATCCTGCTGCCTGCGACGATCTGGGCCAAGCGCCTGGAAAACCGCCTTACCGCGCAACAGGGAGCATAAGACATGAGTCACGCTAATCACGTCAGCAACGAAGTCATGATTGAAATCAAGAATCTGAAGAAGGCCTTCGGCGAGCACGTCGTGCTGAAGGACATTTCGCTGCAGGTCAACAAGGGCAGCGTGGTCGCCATGATCGGCCCGTCCGGTTCCGGCAAATCGACTCTGCTGCGCTGTATCAACCTGCTGACCGTGCCCGAGCAAGGCAGCATTCGCGTCGGCGCGCAGGATTTCACCTTTGGTTCCAAAGCCTCCAAGCCGCTCAAGGATCGCGAGCTGGCCAGGTTCCGCACCAACACCGGCATGGTGTTCCAGCATTTCAACCTGTTCCCGCACATGACCGCGCTCGAAAACGTCATGGAAGGCATGCTCACCGTGCTGCGCAAACCCAAGGCGGAAGCGCGCGCCTACGCATTGGAACTGCTGCAGAAGGTCGGCCTGTCCGACCGCGCCGACATCTATCCGCAGCGCCTGTCCGGCGGCCAGAAGCAGCGCGTGGCGATCGCCCGCGCGCTGGCGATGCGCCCGAGCGTGATGCTGTTCGACGAAGCCACCTCGGCGCTCGACCCGGAACTGGTGGGCGAAGTGCTCAACGTGATCCGCTCGCTGGCGGCCGACGGCATGACCATGATCCTGGTCACGCATGAAATTGCCTTCGCCCGCGAAGTGGCCGACCAGGTCATCTTCATGCGCGACGGCGTGGTGGTCGAAGCCGGTCCGCCGTCGCAGGTCATCGACAATCCGCAGCAGTCCGCGACGCAATCCTTCCTCACCCGTTTCAACGGCTAGCGGCTGATCCGATGACCGGCCGCCTCGACCTGCTCGACGACACCGATCGCAAGCTGATCTCGCTGCTGCAGCAATCGGCGCGCGACAGTGTCGCCAATCTGGCGCGGCAGCTCGGCGTGGCCCGCACCACCGTGGTGGCGCGCCTGGCCCGGCTGGAAAAGAACGGCGTCATCGTCGGCTACACCGTCAAGCTGGGTCAGGAGGCGCAGGACAGCGGCCTGCTCGCCTACGTCGGCATCACGGTCGAAGCCAAGACCGCACGCGACGTCCTCAAGCGCTTCAAGCGCATCCCCGAAATCGAACAACTCTGCTCCGTCAGCGGCGAGTTCGACTACGTCGCCTGGCTGCGCGCCGCCTCGGCCGAACAGCTCGACAAGCTGCTCGACGACATCGGCGAAATCGAAGGCGTGCGCAAGACCACCACCTCGATCGTGCTGTCGCGCAAGATAGACCGATGAACGTCGCCCTGCGTCGGCGCAGCTGAAGCGCCATGTTGCAGATCACCGAAGACCTGAGCCTGCCCGATACGGACATCGAACTCAGCTTCACGCGCTCCCAGGGCGCGGGCGGACAGAACGTCAACAAGACGTCGACCGCAGTGCACCTGCGCTTCGACATCCGCGCGTCCTCGCTGCCCGACTTCTACAAGGAAAAGTTGCTGCGGCTGAAGGATCAGCGCATCACGCGCGACGGCCTGATCGTGATCAAGTCCCAACAGAGTCGCAGCCAGGAACAGAACCGTATCGCTGCACTGGAGCGATTGGCGGCACTGATCCGGGAGGCGGGGGTCATACTTCCTCCGCGCAGGCCGACCAAGCCGACACGCAGCGCCAGGCGCAAGCGGGTGGACGGCAAAACGCAACGCGGACGGCTTAAGGTATTGCGCACCCGGCTCGGTGAGTAAGCCGCCGAAAGCATATTTAAGAGGACGCTACGTCCTCAAGCGTTTCGGACACCTTCAAAATCTGGCTGCTCTGATCTTTGAACTACGAATTCGATTGCGGCGCGCGAGTATTTCGACATAAAGGGAATGATGCTCATGAAAAGAGCTCATTGTTTTTCAAATTGCGTGCTCAGATATCAAAAAAATAGCAACAAAGAGACTAGAGATAGACCATTTCGACAGTAGCCGAGCCATCCAGCGGAACATCTTGCGTGAGCGGGAGGTTCTCCGGTTTGTTCAAGATCACTTTTACGTCGATTCTTACGGTCAATTGTTTAAACGCGACCGGCTGGTTACTGCCATCACCAAAAGAAAACAAATCGACTGCACTATTTCTGATGTCCATGGCGCCAAGCTTCCAACTTGCCCCTCCATCTCGGGAGAAGATCTTGCTGGTCGCTCGTCCGTCAGCATTTGAATCTGAAGACAAGGTCAGGACATACCCGCCGACATTTTTCCCGCTGACACTCCCCAAACCGAAGTTATAAAAATCGGGGGAGTTGCTGCTGGATACGTAGCCTGCAATACCAGCAATCGTGCTGGACGCGCGATTATCGGAAATTTTCATCGCCACTTTGATTGGGCTTTCGCAGCTGATCGTGAAATCCACTTGCCGCGGGGCTAATACGGTATACCGGCCCGCGCTGAGAGATTTCGCAGGGATCACGCCGTAGTCCACTACTCCTCCTCCGCTGAAAGCTGGGGTGCAGGCAGGCGGTGTGATCGTACCCTTAACTTTCAATTCGGCAGTATCGGCGGCCTGGACGCTGAAGGACGCCAGCAGGAACGAAAGCAATAAAATGGAGGTTTTGCACATAATCGTTATCCCTATCAATGTGGTTGACTCGGCACGTTAGAAATATCTCAACCGATAATCACATTGTGCGACATGAGAAGCCGATTAAAAATAAGAAAACTCTCAAATTTTTACGATTTTGATGCCAAAGTTCAACATTTGAAATGTCTTAGCTGATTAAGTCTTCTCGGAGTCAATTCACGCTCAAGGTCGCCACAACTGTTCCGTTGACATTCCCAGGCATCACCGGATCGCTCAGCTTGATCATGGCCGCTGAAAACCGAAACCTCCTCATCTGCCTTCAGCGCGGATGAATACGCTCGCTTCTTTCAATTTTTTGCAGAGATCCGATGCGATTGCCCCTGTACCGTGGAAATAGCGAAATTGTGTTTTAAGAGTTTTCCTATATCGCTACCGCCCGGCACGCCAATATCATGCCGATTTCGGCTGGTACTCAATCCTGAGGTACCAGCGCAGTGGATGAAAAATCGTCATGAAAAAACTCACTTTGCTTTTACCGTTCTTATTGTTATGGACAGCCTCGACCCTGAGTTTCGCCCAAACATGTCCTCTCTTGGGTGCTACTGATATGACGCTGGATCCGATAATGATTCCTGCCAGCCTTCCCGTTGGCAGCACCGTTTACGACAGGACCTATACTTCGGTCATTACTCCGTACACTCTATGCAGAAACTTCCCCGACTGGGTAATTACTTTTAGTAATTACAGTGGATTCGTTACTCCTCCCGATAGTAATGGTATCGCTCCGACGTCCGTGGCTGGCCTGGGTGTCCGGCTCACGATGCAGTATGGGAAAATCGAAGGGATCTTGAGCCTGAAGGTAAGAGAAGGTGACCTCCCGCCGGAGGGTACGCCTTTTTCGTTGCGCATTCAGCTCATCAAGACAGGAGCGATCACCGGCATCATCCCATCCAATTCGTATGTCGGTAGAAACATTCGCGTCGCCGTAATGAGCGACTTCAACAACGACTATTTTTGGACTTGGCGCCCCAGATTCAGCACTGTGAAAGTCGTGGCGACCACCTGCGATTTCACCCAGACCAACCAGCTGGTGACGCTGGGCAGAGCCCCGGTGCGCGAATTCCAGGGAATCGGCACCACCGCACGGCCCACCGACTTCAACGTGCAGATCAGGTGCGCAGAGGAAGACCAGGTCGCCGATATCGGCCTCTCGTTCGATCCTGCCTATCGGCATGCGTCCCAAGCGGCGGGCGTCATTGCCGTGGACGCCACCGCCAATTCGGCAGCAGGCGTGGCGATCCAGGTCGTCAACAAGACAACAAACCTGCCGATCCAGTTCGGTCGTTTCGAAAGCGGGAACATCGTCAAGGGACTGAACGGCACCTACAATTACCCCTTCACCGCGCGCTACTACCAGACCGACGCGACGGTCCGCACCGGCACCGTGGCCGGACGCGCGGTGGTGAGCGTCACCTACCGATAGCCACGGGCGGAAGTGGAGGCGGAGGTCAAGGCAACTTCGCGATCGATCGCTACCCTGCCCGGCGCCATGAAAAAAGGGCTTGTCTCGCGACAAGCCCTTTGTACTTTCCAGCGCCGGCAGGCTTACAGCGGAATCTGCGGCGGCACATCCTCAGGACGCACACCCGACAGTTTCTGCAGGTTTTCCAGCACGGTGGACTTGACCTTGCCGGCCGCGCGTTCTTGCACGATCCATTTGTTGATGTAGTCCAGCCAGGCCTTGTCGTCTTCCTTCGGCACGCCGATGTTGGTCGAGGTCGCTTCCAGCGGCATCGGCACGATCATGGTGCCCAGGCTTGGGTTCTTCTTGAGCACGTTGAGCGCCAGCAGCCAGACCAGCACCTGCACGTCGACGCGACCGGTTTGCAATGCCAGGGTGGCGTCGTCGGCTTTTTCCAGGCGCACGATGGTGGCCTTGGGGCAGACGCGGGTGATCATGGCGTCATGCGACGAGCCGATGTCGACGCCGATCTTGACTTCGGGTTTGTTGAGCTCTTCCCAGGTCTTGGGTGCGAAGCCCTTCTTGGAGACGATGGTGAAGGCGTTGTTGAACAGCGGCTCGGAGAAGCCGACGGTTTCGCGCCGCGCCGGGGTCGGGTTGAGGCCGAAGAACACATCGATCTTGCGCGTCTGCAGGTCCAGCACCGAGTTGCCCCAGGTGGTTTCCAGCACTTCCAGCTTGACGTTCAGGCTGGCCGCCAGGTTCTTGGCGAAGTCGACCATGAAGCCGACCCATTCGCCGCTGGCCAGGTCCTTGTTGTAGTAAGGGGCCTGGCCGCGTACACCACCGATGCGCAGCACTTTGGTCCGCTTGATGCGGGCGAAGGTGCTTTCTGCGCCTGGCGCACTTTGCGCGAAGACGCCCGGCAGATAGCCGGCGGCGGCGAGACCCGCCACATTGGTGATGAAACGGCGACGATTTTGCATTGCTTCTCTCCCTGATGAATTGAGTGGCACTGATGTGCACTGGTTGGCTTTCCTGCCGCCCGGACTTCTGGTCCCGCCGGCATCCGGCAATTTTAATACCAAGCGGTATGTGTTGCGCAGCATATTGCACATTCCGGTTTCATTCCCGCCTATCGGGAACGACGGCGGCGGCCTGCCCGGTGGCTTTTTCGGCATGGACAACTATTTGCTCCACGAAACACTACAAAACGACTGAATTATCGTCATTGACGCATCAATAATGGTCTTTTTATCGTGTCACTGAGTTTTTACAATGAAGGCATCCCCGGCCAACGCGACCGCACATCCAAAGGAGCGCCATCATGAAAATCGTCCTGCTCGGCACCGGCCATATCGGCCTGGCCATCGCCCGCCTCCTGCACTTGCACGCCGATGGCGACTATGAGGTACTGGCAGCCGACCGCGACGCTGCGGCGCTGGCGGCGATGCGTGACCTCGGCGTGCAAACCGCACAGGTCGACGTCAACGATCACGACGCGCTGTGCAGCCTGCTGTCGGGCCGCGACGCCTGCCTCAACGCGCTGCCTTACCAGATGGCGACCGCCGTGGCGACGGCGGCCAAACTGAGCGGGGTGCACTATTTCGACCTGACCGAAGACGTCCGCGCCACCCGCGCCATCGCCAAACTGGCGGCCGGCGCGGACACCGCGTTCATGCCGCAATGCGGACTGGCGCCGGGCTTCATCGGCATCGCCGCGCACTCGTTGACGAGCAGCTTCGACGACATCCACGAAGTCAAGATGCGCGTGGGCGCACTGCCGGAGTTTCCCACCAACGCGCTGAAATACAACCTGACCTGGAGCGTCGACGGCCTGGTCAACGAGTACTGCCATCCTTGCGAAGCGATTCGCGATGGCAAGATGCAGGACATCCAGCCGCTCGAGGGACTGGAGCACTTTTCGCTGGACGGCGTCGAGTACGAAGCCTTCAACACCTCGGGCGGACTCGGCACGCTGTGCAGCACGTTGGCCGGCCAGGTGCGCAACCTCGACTACAAATCGGTGCGCTATCCGGGGCACCGCGACCTGGTGAAATTCCTGCTGGAAGAACTGCGCCTGCGCGACGACCAGGAGCAGCTCAAGGGCATCCTGCGCAAATCGGTACCGACCACCATGCAAGACGTGGTGCTGGTGTTCGTGACGGTCAGCGGCATGCGCGACGGCATGCACGTGCAGGAGGTGTTCTCGCGCAAGATCTTCGCTACCACCCGCGACGGCGTGCACGAAAGCGCGATCCAGGTCACCACGGCGGCCGGCATCTGCACCGCGCTGGACCTGTTCCGGCTGGGCAAATTGCCGACGCACGGTTTCATCCGGCAGGAACAGATTGCACTGGCGGATTTTCTCGCCAACCGCTTCGGCCGGGTCTATGCCAGGCCTGCGCAGGAAGCAAACCCACCTGCGCCGCACGTGGCACGCTCTGCAAACCAGGACGCTGCAGAGGCCGCAGTCGCGCTCTAGCGACTCCGCCAGCGGCGCAATCGGCGCAATCGACGTGATCGGCCTATCGATTCGACAGCAACAAAGCGAGTGCAAAAAACCGCTCGCCGCAGGAGACTGCCTTGATCGCAACCGCACCGATCGAGGCAATCCGCCATGCACACATCGCCGCTTCCCCGAGCCTTCCCGACGCTGGCCTGGTCCAATCTGGCCGCACAATCCGCAGAACAACTCAGCCTGGCCGCCGCGCCATTGGTCGCGGTGCTCGCGCTCGGCGCCGGTCCCGCTGAAATCGGCACGCTGACGGCCTTCCAGACCCTGCCGTTCCTGCTGCTGTCCTTGCCCTTCGGCGTGCTGGCGGATCGCTTGCCGCGACGGCGCCTGATGCTCTGTAGCGAATCGCTGCGCTGCCTGGCGCTGCTCGGGTCGCTGATCGTGCTGCACTCTTCCGCACTGAGCCTGGGCTGGATGGCCGTGCTTGGTTTTGTCGGCGCCATGGGCACCGTGGGTTTCAGCGTGGCGGCGCCGGGGCTGGTGTCCTTGCTGGTGGCGCGCGCCTCGCTGGCGCAGGCCAACGCGAAGTTGGAACTGGCCCGCAGCATCGCCTTCGCCGCCGGGCCGGCAGTTGCCGGCGCTCTGGTGTCGTGGGCCGGGGCAGCGGCGGCGTTCGGCGTGGCGAGCTTGCTGTCGGCCGGCGCCATCTTCATGTTGCTGCAGTTGCCCGGATTCGCACCGGGCCGGATGTCGACAGGCGGACGACATGCGCTGCGCGAGATTGCCGAAGGCGCATCGTTCGTCTGGCGGAGCCGTTTGCTGCGGCCGGTTGCGATCACCGGCGTGGTCTTCAATCTGTCGTGGTTCGCGCTGCAGGCCAGCTATGTGCCATATGCGATGCGCGTGCTCGGCCTGGGGACCGGCACCGTCGGTTTCACTCTGGCCTTGTATGGCGTGGGCATGATTCTCGGCGCATTGTCGACGGCGCGGATGACGGCGCGATTGTCGCTGGGACGCGCCATCCAGATCGGCCCGGCGGCAGGCGCGCTGGCCGCCGCCAGCCTTGCAGCCACGCTGATCGTTCCGCATGTGGCGCTGGCCGGGCTGTGTTTTTTCCTGCTGGGCGCCGGGCCGATGGTGTGGACCATCACGACCACCACGCTGCGCCAGAGCATGACGCCGGACGCCATGCTCGGCCGGGTCTCGGCGGTGTTCCTGACGGCCAATGCCGGCGCGCGTCCGGTCGGCGCGGCGCTGGGCGGTCTGGTGGGGAGCCGCTGGGGAACCTCCGCTTGCCTGTTGATGGTGCTGGCCGGATTCATCCTGCAGGCGGCGGTGATCCTGAGGTCGCGTGTGGCGCGACTGCGGGAGCTGCCCGCGAGAACATAGCCGCATGACTCGTACGAAATACAGCGCTCTTGATGATGTTGAACACAGGTAAAGTTTAATCAGGATGATGTCATCGTTTTTTTCCCGGTTCTACACTGGTCGCATGACAACTCTCCGCAGAACCACATCATGCGACCCACTGACATTTTCACGGCTGCACAATCCGGCTTGCGCACCCTGCCCGCGCTCCTCGCAGTCTGTTCGCTGAGCGCCTGCGCCAACTACAGCCAGGTGATCTCGGAGGATGCCGACGGCTCTTACAAGCTCATCGCCACCGGTATCAGCTACACCATGTCGATGCCGGCGCTGACCGCCGCCAGTCATCAAAAAGCGGCTTCCTGGTGCGCCGCCCAGGACGGCGACCTGCAATTGCGCCAGCAGACGCGCGGCTGGAAGCCGCTGGAGGTAGAACTGAATTTCCGCTGCCTGCCGCGGCAGCCCGGCCAATGGGAGGCATCGAGTTCCTTGCCTCTCGTGACCCTGGTCAAGTAAGCGTGCTGCGCAATCCGGCGATGAGGAAGTCAATGGCTTGGCACCGCGTGCGTGAGGTGAACGTGAACATAGGCGGCCTGAAGCCGGCCGGGTTGTTTGCTATGATCGACGGCAGTCGCCGGTCAGGCCAGCAACCCGGCCGGCTTTCACGTTTTTGAAGGAATCGCCATGACCTCTTCCCTACCCGCCGATCCGGGCCAGCTTGACGACGCCACGCTGGATTTCGCCGCCAGGATGTTCGACCTGGCGCGCCACGGCGACGCCGATGAGCTCGCTACCTATCTCGCCAAAGGCCTGCCGCCCAACCTGCGCGACCACAAAGGCGACAGCCTGCTGATGCTGGCGGCTTACCACGGCCATGAAGCGGCAGTGCAAGTTTTACTGCAGCACAAGGCCGATGCCGGCTTGCGCAACGACAACGGCCAGACCCCGATTGCGGGGGCGGCATTCAAGGGACATGCGACGGTGGTGCAGGCTTTGCTCGACGGCGGCGCCGATGTCGAAGGCGCATCGCCCGACGGCAAGACCGCGCTGATGATTGCCGCGATGTTCAATCGCGTGGAGATCGTGGAGCTGCTGCTGGCGCACGGCGCCGACGTCAAGGCGCGCAGCGGAAACGGCGCCACGGCGCTGGAAGCGGCGCGCGCCATGGGTGCGCCGGAGACGGCGGCGCTGCTGGAGCGCCGCCTGGCAGGCTGAAGGCTGGGACTAGTTGACTGAACCGTCGGCGTAAGGCTGCACGTTGACGGCATTGCCGGCGGCGTCGAATTCTTCCGCAAGTGCCACCGATTTCACGCCCATGGTCAGCACCGCGTCGCAGGTGTCGTCGAGTTCAATCTGCAAATTGTCGGCGGCGGCGCCGTCGAGCGGTTTCTCGGCGGTGGCGACGACGGTCTCGCCGTTGTAGATATTCACCCGCAGCAAGGTTTCACCTTCGGTATGCACCGGCCCCATGACGGCATGGGTCAGTTGCGCATCCACGCCGCTCTCCTGCAGGCCATGGTCGAGCTCCGACATCATCTGCAGCATGAAGTACTCGGCGATGCCGCGTTCCTTGCCGCCGTGGAACAGGTCCTGGTACAGGAAGTGCACGTCGAACTGGCGACCGTCGGTGACCAGGCAACGCCGCACCAGCGGCACCACCTTTTCGCTCCATGCCTGGAAGCGCTGCGCGCGCACCGCGAAGTAGGCATCCATCGCGGCTTCATCTTTTGGAATCGTATAGAACGGATCGTCTGCGGTCTTCAGCGCAAAGCCCAGCAGGAAGCGCAACTCCACCGCCGTGTCGTCGGCGCCGAAACGATTGTCCGGCCAGCTGCTCATGCTGCGGTTGATGGCCGGCGTTTCGCTGATCTTCTTGTCGGTCATGGCGGCATAGGCATCGCGCACCATGGCGTCGAGATGGCTGTAGGTGATCGCGTCGATTTCATCGAGGTGGTAGGCATAGCTGACCAGCACCACCTTGGCGTCGGCGCTTTCGAGCTGGGCTTCCTTGATGCTGGCGGTCAGTTCGGTGAAGGCATCGGCGTCGCGGAAGTTCTGTTCCGCATCCAGGCCGCCGATGGTGCGTACGAACATCGGGATGACAAAAGCATTGACTTCATAGCTGCGCTCGTTGCGGGTGAAGAACACCGTCTCGGCGGCTTCTTCGATCTTTTCGCGCAGGTAGGGGTAGGCTTCGGCTTCCTGGTCGCGTGCGCGTTCGAGCGCTTCGTACAGCACGTCGTCCTGCTGCTGGCGCAGGCTCTTGGTGATGATGCGGTGCAGGTCGCGTTGCTTGGCCGGCAAGTCGGGCGAGGATTCATCCTCGGTCGCCAGTTCAACCGCAAGGTTGGCCAGCTTGTCGACCAGTGTTTCGTCGAGATCGTATTCGGCCGGCACCACGGAAGGAGCGGAAGAGGGAGCGGTTTTGCCGGCGGGGCGCTTGCTTTTGGACATGGCGGGAATGCTTGTGAAGAGAAGAGGCGGACATTGTAACAAGTCCGCCTCCCTCCGCGTTCCTCAGCCTTCCTCCGCCGTCAGACCGCCTTCTTGCCCGAGGTGCGCGCCAGGAACACCAGCCCAGCGGCGATCACCGAGGCCACCGCCAAGGCATACAGGCCGCCCTGGATCGAACCGGTCTTTTGCTCCAGGTAACCGAAGGTCGCCGGCGCGAAAAAGCCGCCCAGGTTACCGATGGAGTTGACCAGCGCGATCACGGCGGCGGCGATGCGTGCATCGAGATAGGCTTGCGGGATCGGCCAGAACAGCGATGAAGCCGCCTTGAAGCCGATGCCGGCAAAGCAGATCGCGACGAAGGCGAACACCGGGCCGCCGGTGGTCGACGCGAACATGCCGGCCGCAGCGATGATCAGCGCCGCCGCGACCCACGCCTGCTGGTGGCGGAAGCGCGCCGCCAGGCTGGCGAAGATGTACATCGCGACGATCGAGATGATCCATGGAATCGAGTTGAACAAGCCGACCTGGAAGTCGTTGAAGTGGCCCATCTTCTTGATGATGCTGGGCAGCCAGAAGGTGGCGCCGTAGATCGTCAGCTGGATGGCGAAATAGATGAAGCAGAACAACAGGATCTGCGGGTCCTTGAGCAGGCTCCACGACGACACGTGCACCGGCTTGCTGGCCTGGCGCTCGCGTTGTTCGTGCGCGATGATGGTGGCCAGGCTGTTGCGCTCGTCGTCACTCAGCCAGGTGGCATCTTGCGGGCGCGAATCGAGGCGACGCCAGACCACGAAGCACAGCAGCACCGAGGCCAGGCCTTCGATGATGAACATCCATTGCCAGCCGTGCAGGCCGCCGCCTTCGATCTGCAGCAGCGCGCCCGAGATCGGTCCGGACAGGATCGAGGCGATTGCCGAGCCGCTCAGGAACACCGCCATCGCCTTGCCGCGTTCGCTGTTGGGCAGCCATTGCGTGAAGTAATACACCACGCCGGGGAAGAAACCGGCCTCCGCCACGCCCAGCAAGAAGCGCAGGACGTAGAACGAGGTCTCGTTGTGCACGAAGGCCATCGAGGTCGCCACCACGCCCCAGGTCAGCATGATGCGCGTGAGCCAGGCCTTGGCGCCGAACTTTTGCAGCAGCATGTTGGACGGCACTTCGAAGATGGCGTAGCCGATGAAGAACAATCCTGCACCGAGGCCGAACGCCGCCGAGCCGATACCGAGATCGGTCGCCAGGTGCGAGCGCACGAAACCGATGTTGACGCGGTCGATGTAGTTGGCGATGAACATGATCACGAACAGCGGCAGGATGCGCCATTTGACCTTGTCGATGGCGCTGGCCAGCGGGCCGCTTGCCGGGCCGTCGGGATGGGCGGCGTAGGCCGCGATGGTTTGCTCGGTTGCGTGGTCACTCACTTGCTGTCTCCTTGAGGTTGTCGCTGCAGCCGTCGTGGCGGCCCGTGCGATCGTTATTGCGTTTTTATTGCGCTTTTTATTGCGCTTTTTATTGTCGTGATGCGTGGCGAAGCTGTTGGCTTACCTGCTTACCTGACCAGGCAAGGTTTCTTGTTGTCGAACTTCCAGCCCGGGATCAGGTATTGCATGGCGATGGCGTCGTCGCGCGCACCCAGGCCCTTGGCCTTGTAGAGCGCGTGGGCGGCCAGCACCTGCTCCATGTCGATCTCGACTCCCAGGCCCGGCGCGGTCGGCACGTCGACCATGCCGCCGACGATCCTGAACGGTTCGCGCGTGAGGCGCTGGCCGTCCTGCCAGATCCAGTGCGTGTCGATGGCCGTGATCTTGCCCGGCGCGGCGGCCGCCACATGCGTGAACATCGCCAGCGAAATATCGAAGTGGTTGTTGGAATGCGATCCCCAGGTCAGGCCCCATTCATTGCACAGTTGCGCCACCCGTATCGAACCCTGCATGGTCCAGAAATGCGGGTCGGCCAGCGGAATGTCGACCGATTGCAGCTGGATCGCGTGGCCCATTTCGCGCCAGTCGGTGGCGATCATGTTGGTGGCGGTCTGCAAGCCGGTGGCGCGGCGGAATTCGGCCATCACTTCGCGGCCCGAGTAACCGTTTTCGGCGCCGCAGGGATCTTCGGCATACGCCAGCACGTCGTGCTGGTCGCGGCACAGGCGGATCGCGTCCTTGAGCAACCAGCCGCCGTTGGGATCGAGCGTGATGCGCGCCTGCGGGAAGCGTTCGTGCAGGGCCGCGACGGCTTCGATTTCATCTTCGCCGCGCAACACGCCGCCCTTGAGCTTGAAATCATTGAAGCCGTAGCGCCGGTAGGCCGCTTCGGCCAGCCGCACGATGGCGTCGGCGTCCATGGCTTTGTCATGGCGCAGGCGCTGCCAGTCGTCGGCGTTGTCGGGTTCGCTGTGATAGTCGAGGTCGGTGGCGTTGCGGTCGCCGACATAGAACAGGTAGCCGAGCATTTCCACCTTGTCGCGTTGCTGGCCTTCACCGAGCAGGGCCGCAACCGGCACGCCGAGGAATTTGCCGAGCAGGTCGAGCAGCGCCGCTTCCACCGCCGTGACGGCGTGGATGGTGATGCGCAGGTCGAAGGTCTGCAGGCCGCGACCGCCGGCGTCGCGGTCGCTGAAGGTCCGGCGCATGCGATTGAGCACCGCGTTGTAGTTGGCGATCGATTGGCCGACCACCAGTTCGCGCGCGTCTTCCAGGGTCTGGCGGATGCGCTCGCCGCCCGGCACTTCCCCGACCCCGGTGTTGCCGGCGCTGTCGGTCAGGATCACGATGTTGCGCGTGAAATAGGGACCGTGCGCACCGCTCAGGTTGAGCAGCATGCCGTCGCGGCCGGCGACCGGGATGACCTGCATGGCGGTGACGACGGGGGCGGAAGAACGGGCAGAGTTCGGCTGGCTGGACATGGTGGGGTGGGCCTTGTACGGTGATCGACGGAGACAGAGGTTGGGATTCGGATTTGAATTGGTACCGCTACCAATCTCGATTGATGCAAATGGTAGCGGTACCTTTTTTGACTGTCAATCGGTTTACCGCAATGTTGTCAAGTGGCAAACAAATGAAAAAGAAGGTGCGCCGGAAGATGAGTACGACCGGAGCGCTCAGACGCTCTGCCGTTCAATGATGGTGAACCCGATGTCCTGCACGCGTTCCGGCACTTGCCGGCCCTCTGCGCGCTCGATGATGAAACGCGCGGCGGCCTTGCCGATGCCGGTGCCGTCGATGCGCACGGTGGTCAGTTGCGGATGCAGGTCGCGCGAGAAGCTGAGGTCGCCGAAACCCATCACCGCCAGCTGCGACGGGATCGCGATGCCGCGCACCTGGGCTTCGATCATGACGCCCATGGCGAGGATGTCGGAACTGCAAAACACACCGTCAATGGCGCCGTCCTGGCCCAGCAGGTCGGTCAGGCCGGTGCGGCCGCTGCCCAGCGTGGTCGGTGCCGGCACCATGCATTGCGGCACTTCCATGCGACCGGCGACCGCCATGCCGAGCCGCACCGCTTCGTCGGAGAACGCCCGCGCGCGACGGCGGCTGCGTTCGTCGACGCCGGCGATCACGGCCACGCGCCGGCGGCCGGCGGCATGCAGGTGCCGGGCCACGGCGACGCCGATGCGTTCATGCGAAAAGCCGACCAGCATGTCGATCGGCGTGGGCGTCAGGTCCCAGGTTTCCACCACCGGGATGCCGCTGGCCAGCAGGCGCTTGCGCGACTCCGGCGAACGCATGATGCCGGTCAGCACCACGCCGTCGGGGCGGCGGCCGATAATGGCCTCGAGCAAGGCGTCCTCGCGTGAATTCTCGTAGCCGCTCTGGCCCAGCATGAGCTGGTAGCCGGCGCCGGCCAGCGCTTCGGTCAGCGACTGCACGGTTTCCAGGAAGATCGGTCCGACGATGGTCGGCACCACGGCAGCGACCAGGCGGCTTTTCTTGGAGGCCAGGCCGCCGGCCAGCAAGTTGGGGACGTAACCGGTGCGCTCGACGGCTTCGCGGACCTTTTTCAGGACGGTTTCGGATACCGCATCCGGGGTATTCAGTGCGCGTGAAGCAGTGATCGGCGCCACACCCGCCAGCTTGGCGACGTCGCGCAGCGTCAGCCCGGCGCCCTTGCGGCCCTTGCGGGCGACAGGGGCGGGATCGATCATCGGAGCGTCAGGTAAAGATGCCGGAAGGGCGGGGGTGGAAGGCTTCGTCATGGCGCGATTCTAGCATTGGCAAAATGGTACCGATACCACTGCCCTGCCGCCCCTGACATTGCGTCGTCACCAGATTCGCGTAAGCTCCGGCTTGCGTATCGATGAACCAACCGGGAGCCCCTTTGCAACTTTCCCTGCTCTGCTCACTTGTCGCGCTGCTCTCGCTGATCGGCGGTGACGTCGGTGCGCAAACCGCCAGCCAGCCCGACATCAGCGTCGTCATGACCCACGCCAAAGGCTACCCGGAGTTTGCGGTGACGGCGAAGATGATTACGAATGCCGACATCGAACGCAGCTGGAAAGTGCTGACCGACTACAACCGGTTGGCCGAGTTCGTCCCCAACCTGTCGCGTTCGCAAGTCAGCTCGAGCGAAGGCAGCGAACGGGTCGTCACACAGAACGGTTTCGCCCAATTCCTGTTCATCCGGCAGAACATCGATCTGGTGCTGCACGTCACCGAACAACCGATGGAAGCCATCGACATCCGCCTGGTGAGCGGCAACATGCGCGAATACCAGGCGCGCTGGGAGTTGCAGGCGATGTCGCCGACGCGACAACCGGCAGACGACGGGCGCACCCGCATTTCCTACGCCGGCATCATCGCGCCCGACTTTTATGTGCCGACGCTGTTTGGCGCAACGCTGATGAAGCGGGACCTGCGCAACATGCTCAACGCCGTGAAGGCCGAAATAGAAAAGCGGCCCTGAGGCCGCTTCCGCTATCGCCATGAAAAACCGATCGACTCAGACTATGCCGAGTATCGAATAACCGCCGTCGCACAAGGCATCGTAGCAACGCGTGCAGCGGTCGCAGAACAGGTGCGAGCGTTTGACCTGATGGCGGCGCAGCACCAGCTGGAGCGCGACGCCTTCGCAGTGAGGACAAGTCTCGCGCATGGTGCCGACCGGAATCGGATCGGGCGCCAGGAACATGCCGTTGTCGAGCACCATGCCTTCCACCACTTCGCGCGGATCGATTTCCAGCAGCGTGATATCGAGGCGCTCGCGGCGACGGTGCGGACGAGGCGGGAGATTGACGCCGATGGCGCTGGCATGGATGGCTGCACGGTCTTCCGTTGCGACAGATGCGGGACTCATTACTGTGCTCCTTGAAGTGAACAGATCGCCGGCGCAAACAAAACCGCCGGCGACGTTTTGTTCGCGGTTCAGGTGCGCTGTTTTCCTGATGGAATACCCAATCTAGTAAAGATAAGAGGCAAGCGCAAGGAACGAGGGAGAATAGTTTTACGAGTCTTGATTTGTCGACAACAATATGAATAGAAATTCTCTGTTGGATCCAAAAAATGGATTTCCCTCTGCGACATACGACGGCGAATATTGTGTCTATGCGTTAATTTCGCTGAGAAATTCTTGAATTAATTCTTCCTGCACGGCATTATCGGGTCGCGCGAATAATGGTCTCGCATCCAGCTCATGCATGGAAAACAACATTCGTCTGCCGACGCCAAAACAGAAAAAATCTGTGACGAAAATCACGCCCAGACCTTTGCGGGCTCATGTCTGCGGCCGTTGCTCTTTTTCGTCGGGCCTTCATCAGGGGAAACACATGCAACGCACTGCCGCAACAGCATCGTCTTCGCAGGCAAAGACAGGCTTGCTGAAAAGAGGATCTGAACCTTTCCATACACGGACCGACCTCCTCGTCTTCTTGTCTTCGCTCTTGCTTTGCCTTGTGACCACTTTCGCCCATGGTGAAAGCCTCGACGCAAACGGCATACGAATAACCTATCCGGATAGCTATGCAAAACCAGTGTTGAGTAAGGAGACTCCACGTGCCTACACTTACTCGAGCTTAAAAAAAACCCCGCCTTCAGGAGTGATCGCCGTCATCATGCACCTCACTGACGGAAAGCTGTCTCCCCGCCCATGATTGACTTCGTGCGAACGGTCCTGCGAACCAGGTTTTTACCTGCGATATTTCTGACTACCTTGGCGGCCACGAGTCTCAGCGCCAGTGCCGCCGGCCTCACCTTCCTGCGCGCGGGCAACTTCATGTGTCCACAAGAATACGTACGCATGCTGGAACATATCCTGGATACCGAGACACCGAAAGAACGGGATGCCATGGTCATTGCTGCCGTGTTCTCGGGTTCATGCACCGGCACTTCGGCGGTAGCGAGCGAAATTGTCGATGTCGAGGATCGGCTTAGTCCCAAGGGCAACGGCTATTCCTGCTTCCGTCTGTACGACGAAAAAGGTCCGATGAACTGCGCCCTGAATCAGTATGTGACGGATATTGAAATCGAGATTGCGCAACGCAGCGGTGACTACCGGATCTTGGACGAGGAGTCCGGCGGGATCGAGGTAAGTTGCCTTGAAGGAGGCATGGTGTCGATGCAAAAAACTCCGCGTGGATGGGAAAGATTTTCCATGATTTTTCCGAAACAGATGAAATTGCCCAAAGCTTTTTTCACTGATCGGGAAACTGCCCTGCGTGAAGGATGCAGAGGATTTGACTACCGCTAGTCCGGCCGCGCACTGACGGTGCGCTTGACCAATAGCGAAATGCCAAAGCAAATCACGAAATAAACCGCTCCCGCGAAGAACAGCAACTCAATGATACGGCCGTCGCGCTCGCCGATGCTGTAGGCGCGGCCGAAGAAATCCGCCAGCGCGCCAACGTACGCCAGCGACGTGTCCTGGAACAAAAATGATGCCCTGCGTCAGCAGCAGCGGCACCATGTTGCGGAACGCATGCGGCAGGATGATCAGGCGCATCGTCTGCGTGTAGGTCAACCCCAGTGGGGACGCCGCCCCCAAGCTGGCCGCGCACGATCGCAGTCGCAGTGATCTGCAGCGAGATCGCCATGCCGTGAACGAGCACCTGAATCGCTGCGGGCGTGACGGCGATGAGGGCTTCATACGGCTGCGCGGTGTAGTCGACCAGCTGGCGTCCCTGCGCGGCAAGCTCCAGCAGGTCGATGGTGGAGGCCACCGCAGAGTTCTTGAAGATGTTGAGGAACTCCGATGTCAGCGGCGGCAGGATGATGCGGAACGACATCGGCAATAGCACATGGCTATACGGCTGCGCCAGCCTGAAGCCGGTGGCCAGGCCGGCGTTTTTTTGTCCAGGCGGCAAGGCGCCGATGCCGGGCGCCTGCTCGCGCACGCGCCCCGCAGTGAAGAACCCCAGGCACAGCATGCCGGTCACGAACTGCTGCGCCAGCGGGCTCCTGCTCTTGATGTCGTCGCCGATGCCGAACGGATGACATTTGCAATAAGAATGGTTATCATCTAGAAACAAGTCGAGATAAAACCAAATAATTCACCGACTTATTTTAAGCACCCAGCTCCCGATTCTTATCGTTGCCAGGCACAGGACCACGATAACTTAGAGGGAATCCACCATGTCATACCGCTCGCTCGACGCGCGGCCGACGGCTGTTTCAACTGCCGTGGCCGCCGCCCTGTTTTGCATTGCCTACGCCGCGTCTGCACAGGAAGCCGCCGGCAACACCGCCACCCTGCCGCAAGTGAACGTCACCGCCACCACCGACCAGACCGCCACCGGCCCGGTCAGCGGCTTCGTCGCCAAGAAAACCCTGACCGGCAGCAAGACCGAGACGCCGTTGCTTGAGACCCCGCAATCGGTCTCCGTCGTGACGCGCGACGAAATGAATACGCGCGGCGCGCAAAACCTGATCGATGCGCTGGCCTACACCCCCGGCGTCGGAGCGCCCTACCCCGACCCCAACGGCGACTGGCAATACATTCGCGGTTTCTTCGCGTCGCAATATCTGGACGGGCTGCGCGTGGTTTATTCGGGCGGCGGCGGCGCGGTCACCATGCGTACCGAAACCTGGGGCCTGGAGCGCGTTGAAGTATTGCGCGGTCCGGCCTCGGTGCTGTACGGCACCAACGCGCCGGGCGGCATCGCCAACTCGGTCAGCAAGCGTCCAACCGCGGAACCGGTCCGGGAGCTGCAGGTGCAATACGGCAGCTTCGATCGCAAGCAGGCCGCCTTCGATATCGGCGGCGCCATCGATGAAGACGGCAAACTCAGCTACCGTCTCAACGGCCTGATCCGCGATGCCGGCACCAGCGTCGACGGCGTCAAGAACAACCGCCGCTACTTCGCCCCGGCCATCACCTGGCGGCCTTCCGGCGACACCAGCTTCACGCTGCTGGCACATTACCTGAGTGAAGACCTGAGCCCGCGCAATTTCATACCCTCCAAGGGCACGCTGTTTGTGAATCCGCTCGGCCAGATCGCGCGCAGCCGCAATCTCGGCGAGCCTGACTACAACATCTACACACGCGAACAGCACGCCGTCGGTTATGCGTTCGAGCACCGCTTCAACGATGCGCTGACGCTGCGCCAGAATTTCCGCTTCACCGACGTCAACGCCTATTCGCGTGCGATCTCGCCGACCACTTTCGCCAACCTGCAAGCCGACAATCGCACGGTGTTGCGTTCGGCTTCGCAAGCCTGGCGCCAAAGCCAGACCACCAACGTCGACACCCATCTGGAAGCAAAATTCGACACCGGTCCGGTCAAGCACACCAGCCTGGTCGGCTTCGACTATTCGCAGTATGAAGAAGACACGCGTTCGGCCAGCGCCACGGCCCGGCCGATCGACATTTTCAATCCGGTATACGGCACCCTGCCGACTTCGGCCTACACCTTTGCCGTGCCGACGCTGCAAAAGCAGGAGCGCCCCGGCGTCTACCTGCAAGACCAGGCGGCCTTGGGCAACTGGCGCTTCACGCTGGCGGGCCGCTATGAGCAGGCGCGCACCAGCACCCGCAATCAGGGCACCCTCGCCACCACGGCCAAGCTGGAAGACAGCGCGTTTACCAAACGCCTGGCGGCCCTGTACCTGTTCGACAATGGCGTCGCGCCCTATGTGAGCTATTCGGAATCCTTCGAGCCGATCAGCGGCACCGACTTCTTCGGCAAGCCGTTCATCCCGACCAAGGGTGTGCTCTACGAAACCGGTGTGCGCTATCAGCCGAAGTCGTACAACGCGATGTTCTCTGCTGCGGTGTATCAACAAAAGCAGAAGAACAACACCATGACCGATCCGGATCCGACGCACGTCTGCGCCGGCGGCACGCAATGCTCGGTGCAGACCGGCGAATTGCGCACCCAGGGTATCGAACTGGAAGCCAAGCTGACGCTGGAAAGCGGCGTCAACCTGACCGCCGCCTACGCTTACACGGCCGGCAAGTACCTGAAGGCCAGTGCACCGGCGCAGGACAAGGCGCCGACCTCGCTGGCGCCGCATACGGCATCGGTATGGGCCGACTACGAAGTGAAGAACGGTCCGTTGAACGGTCTCGGCTTCGGTGCAGGGGCACGCTACACCGGTAAAATGTGGCTCGACTCCGCGAACACGCAAAAGATCGCGTCGTTCACCCTGGTCGATGCGATGTTGCGTTACGACCTGGCGAAACTGGATCCGAAACTCAAGGGCGCGCGTCTGGCCTTCAACATCCAGAACCTGTTTGACAAAATCTATTACCCCGGCATCTGCTCCACCACTTACTGCCTGTACGGCGAAGGCCGCACAGCGACGGCAACGCTGTCGTATGGCTGGTAATGCAATTGGAAATACGACGTAGCCGGCGCCACATCATCATCAAGTAAAGAAATGCACCTGAATCCTGTCCTTCGTTATCGCCTTGCCGTCGCCTCACGTGCACTGGCCGCCATCGGTGGCGGCTATGCACTCGCCGCCGTGACCGCCGCCCTGCTTGCCGTGGTGTTGCCGATGCAACCTGCCGAAGCGGTGATCGCCGCCACGCTGGTGTCGCTCATCGTGTTTTGCTGCGCGGTGCTGTGGGTGTTCGCGGCGCGTACGGCGTGGCGTGCCTGGGGCGGGATCTTGGCGCCGGGACTGTTGCTCGGCCTGGGTTTGCTGGTGCAGCGGAGCGTCGCATGAGGGAAGGTTTCCGCCAATCGATGGCATGGCTGCACACCTGGTCCGGCCTATTGGTGTGCTGGGTCTTGTTCCTGGTGTTCTGCGCCGGCACGGCGTCCTACTTCCGCGAAGAAATCACGCTGTGGATGAAGCCCGAGCTGCATGCTTCGCACAGCGCGCCCGTCACCAATGCGCAGGCCGTGCAAACCGCGCTGACCGCATTGCAAAGCAAGGCGCCGGATGCCTCGCGCTGGTTCATCACACTGCCGGCCGAGCGCAGCACGGCGCTGCGCATCGGCTGGATCAGCCCGCCGCCCAAGGATGCGCCGCCGAAGACGCGCGGCAAGTTCACCAGCCAGATCATCGATCCCCTGACCGGCGAAAAAATGCCCGACGTGCGCGAGACGCGCGGCGGCGAATTCCTCTACCGCCTGCACTTCGACCTGCATTACATGCCGGCGCTGTGGGCGCGCTGGATCGTCGGCTTCTGCGCCATGTTCATGCTGGTGGC
>Ga0308165_1001978_pt1 | contig 26457 bp, 22 predicted proteins | sample PhyWR2_FD_201032 | JGI IMG/M metagenome (GOLD analysis project Ga0308165, IMG submission 201032) | Phyllosphere microbial communities from UC Gill Tract Community Farm, Albany, California, United States - DLSLW.R2 | ecosystem: Host-associated > Plants > Phyllosphere > Unclassified | place: USA... | reverse complement strand
GAAGCCAGTCGGGGCATCGGTCGGCACCTTGCGGGCGTTATCGGTGTTCATGCCTCGCAGCACCTCGATGGCCTCAAACACATCCTTGGCGGCGGGCGCGGCCCGCAGCTGGAGCACCTCCAGAAACTGCGGCGCGTAGCGGCGCAGCATGGCGTAGCCTTCGGCGACATGTGGCAGGAAATCAAAATTCTCGGGCTGCGCGAGCTTTTGCGCCTCTGTCACGCTGGCTGCGAACGCGTCCCAGGACATGACTGATTCGATGGCCGCGAAGGGGTCGCTTGCGCCTTGCCTGGCTTGCACCAGTGCTTGGCCGATGCGCCCGTACAAGCGCACCTTGTCGTTGATGGCCTTGCCGGATTCTTGGAATTTTTGTTGATGCTTGTTTTTCGCTGCGTTAAACAGCTTGCCAATGATGCGGTCGTACAGGTCGATAATCTCGTCGGTGACGGTGGCCATGCCCTCCACGGCCAACGCGACCAGGCTCGCATAGCGCCGCTGTGGCTCGAATTTACCCAGATCGGCCGGTGTCATCTGGGCGCCCTCGCGGGCGATCTTGAGCAGCCGGTTCTGGTGAACCAGCCGCTCGATGCCAGGGGGAAGATCCAGCGCCTGCCAGACCTTGAGGCGCTCGATGTGTTCGAGCATGTGCCGCGAGTTGGGCCTGAGCGGTGACAGGCGCAGCCACGCCAGCTGCGTGACTTTGCTGCCCTCCTTGCGCTGGAGCAACTCGTCCAGGCGCTGGCGGTGTGCTGGCGTCAGCGAATCGGCCAATGCTGCGTGGATGCGCCGGTTGGCACGCGTGATGGCCTCGGCGCCGGCTCGCTCAATGGCATTCATGGCTGGAAGAATGATGGCTTGACGACGCAAGTTTTCGACCAGCGTGCTGGCCAGCACAATGCCCTTGTCGGTCTGCAACGCCAGCTCTGTCAGCGTTTGGACGCCTTGCCGGTAATGGCGCATGGTGAAGGACTTGAAACCAAACGCCGTTTGCAGTTCAACCAAGTGCTCACGGCGGGTCTGATCGCGCTGGCCGTACTCATCCCAACATGCCACCGGCACCTTCAGTTGCGCGGCCACCATGCGCAGCAAGGCAGGCGACGGGGATTGACCGGCGCCCAAAATGACGCCGGGAAATCGCAAGTAGCACAGCTGGATGGCAAAGCCAAGCCGGTTGGCTGGCCCGCGATGCTGCCCAATGATGGCCAGGTCGGTATCGCTCAATGTGCAAAGCCCGATAAGCTCGTCTTTGCCCTCAGGCAGCGCCAGCAGGCTCTCGCGCTCAGCAGCTGAAAGAATTGAACGACGAGGCATCAAAGTCTCCTGACAATGCTGGTGCGCAAACGATCGTTTGCGCAGCCATGTTGCAATGCTCGAACCTACGGGAGAGCATGAATTGCACAAATGTATTGCACAATCCAAACGAATGGCAACAGGTTTATAGGTGCTCTCCATCCTTTGAAGAAGGCCTCAAGATGCATATTGGCTACGCCCGTGTTTCCACGCAGGAGCAGGACAACAGCGCGCAAATCGCGGCGCTCCAGGCGGCCGGTTGCACACGCATTTTTCAAGAAAAAGCATCGGCAGGACGCTGGGACCGCCCCGAGCTGCATCGGCTGCTCGATCAGCTACGCCAAGGCGATGTGCTCGTGGTCTGCAAGCTCGACCGGTTGTCGCGCTCCCTCAAAGACTTGCTGATGCTGCTGGAGAAGGTGCAGTTGCTGGGCGCCGGCTTTCACAGCCTGAGCGAAGCCATCGACACCACCACTTCAGCGGGCCGGATGATGATGCAGATCGTTGGCTCGTTCGCCGAATTCGAGCGCGCCATGCTGCGAGAGCGCACGCGCAGCGGCTTGCTCGCCGCGCGCAAGGAAGGCCGTGTAGGGGGCCGGCGTCCCAAGCTCACCCCGCGCCAGCAACAGGAAATCGTGCTGCTGGTCGCATCCGGGCAAAAAACCGCAGCCGATGCCGCACGCCTGTTCAATGTCCACCCTTCAACGGTCGCACGGCTCCTGGCCAAGAACAAGGCGATGCAGCTCCATCAGCCTTAACGTGCTTTATTTTCCGTTTTCTGCGGTGACCCCAAAAACCAGCGACTGGTTCAAATGGCGGCTGATGACACGACTGCTTGTTCTACCCCGTTTCAGGAGGGTGTGAACCTGCACCTGCAATGCCGTAAAGTGCACCACTACGGCATTGCCTGGACACCGGGTGACAACGAGCAGCGTGTCGGGCGTGTAGACCGGCTGTTTGGCAAAGTCAACGAGCTGCTCCATGAGGCTGCGCCAGGCATGGCCACACTCGACATCAACTACCCCTACCTCAAGGACAGCTTTGACGAGGACCAGATCGGCTCGTTCATCGAGCGCAAACACGCCGTCGAAGAAAAGATGGACCGTTGCACCCAGGGCAGCTTTGACAGGCAGGTGCACATGGCACGTTCCGGCTGGCGAGCGTTTTTGCGCCAGCCGGTTGCCGCAACAGTGTTGCAGGATCCGTATCCAGCGCGATTCGGCATCAAAGATGTGCCAAGCTGCGCGTATCGAGGCTAGCAGGCCTAGGCGCCATTTTGAAAGTTTGAGACTCTGCTGCTGCTTTCAAATTTCCAGACTGCAGGCGTTCAACGTTCAACGTTCAACGTTCAACGTTCAACGTAAAAGTGAGGGTCTGCGCGCTTTTGCGCAGTCCCTCTCGACTGAGGGGTTGGGCATCGGAGGCTCAGTTAAATATGAAATATCTGGTGCACCCATGGGTCAGTGCTCTCGTATGGCCCATGCACTGATGCGGTGCAACCATGCAACGACACCTTTCTTTCGATGGGGCCAATTTCCATCCAGTTCACGTAGACGCGCCACTCGCTTACATCGATGTCTTTGACGACACCGATTGCCAAGATGCTCATTTCGGGGGAGCCACGCCCGAGCATCTTCTTGACCGCGATACGGTCACCCGGCTCTATCTTTCGGAAGCGCTCTTGTTGAACAGAGATCGAATTCCCCTGTCCGTTATTGTCTGGGGCGGTTGTGTTTACATCCCAGCAATACCAATAACCTCGTTTGAGGAACTGCGGAAGTACATCGTCTTTTCCGCCCCACATTGCGCCAACAACCCAGTATTGCATTTGATATTTCCTTTCACTTGCAGATGGAGAGCGAGAGTAACCAAGACGCCCAACGTAGAGCCAACCGGCGCTGCGCGGCTTTATTGCGCAGCGTCCAGCGACCGAAGGGAGCGAGGTTGAGCGCCAGGTTAGGTCGCTGCAGAGCGCAAGCAGGCATTGAGTTCGTTCCCGATCGTGATGACAGTTCTCATTATTCGTTCGTATTCGGGCTCCAGAAGCTCTCTTAGTGCTACAGCAGAATAACTCTTTTCATTTCGCACGAATGCAGACACTTGAAGTTCTCGGAGCGCTGGCCGCACCCCCGTCCAGTCTTCGTTGTACGCGGCGCGCACCACACTTCGATGCTTGCTCATATTTGAAACTGCAGCCAAATGTCGCCAACCGGAACCTGATTGAATTGATTTCAACGACGCAGAAAGGGGTGCGAACCGGCTATCTTTTTGGAGGCATGAGGCGACACTTTGAACTGCAACTTTCGAATCATCCAATGCGTATGGCTGCAAGTTCTGGCCTGCAGCATAGTAGATCGCATGCGCAAATATGTCTGGAATGGCATGTAGGCTTTGCACTGCCGCTAACGAATGCGCTCCGGCTCGCACCATGAAGACCTGAAACGCTCGCTCCTTCTTCTCTGCACCCTGCGCGTGAATTTCAAGGATGGTTCTTGTATCGCCGAGATATTTTCTCTCAAATGCCTTAGAAAGGCGCATCGCTTCAGCAAAGTGATAGGAAGAAAAAGCTTGCCGGTCTGTTACTGACCGCGCACTCGCGCGCGTGAGTATCTCTTGCTCGCGGTCAAACACACGTTGTACAAGTCGGTATGTTTCGTGGAGATCCCAAGGAGTCATGTTTGTGCGACCTAACGTTCGAGCAAAGCAGGTGCCAATAGCAGGCCACCAGGCCCGGGCTGGCGAAAATGTACGGCGTACCGCCAGATTGGGCGTGGTGGCCTGCCGTTGGCGCTCCGCTTGAGCGAGGGGTTAGGCCGCAGCGCTGGGGCGAACACTTGGCAAAACATCCGCGAGATCGCTGAACTGACAACTTCTGCCGCCGAATTTGACATCTTGCCCAGCAAGCGGTGTGTGTGAGTAGTCCTTCGCATTCATAAATCGCAGCGTCTTCCAGACGACATCGAAGACTACGCCAACATCGTAGCGGTCAACTGAAGTTGGACTTGCACTCAAGCCCAGCACTTGTGTTTTTCGTGTTGTGATGTCGACGATCGTGTCGTACGTTTTCTTTGTCTGAAACCGAAGCTCCTTTGGGTTGGCAAGAGTCTTGGCTATGCCCTCACTCCCGCCGCCGAGTTCCAGATGCCAGACATGGTTATGCACTACGATATTTCGAAGCAGAAATACCTCTGCAAGTTCAGCCTTGTTAGGTAGGTCGGTAAAGAAGATTTCCAGTTGATCTGGCACATCCTTGCCGGGAACTACTTCGGCATTGCGGAGGAATCGAACCCTAGACACAAACGACTCCAGGATGGCTACTAGCAAAACAGTTATCGCGGCAGCGTAACCGTTCTCATAGTGGCCAGTCCGCGAACTGTTACTGGCAACTGGTTCATGCTTCAGCATACGTTCAATCAAGTCCGCCACCGGTTGAAAGTAGCTGGTGCCAACGATGGAGATGATGTCTGGAATTGCGAGTGACGGCACTATGCTTCCTCTGCGGCTTAACGTAATGTAGGCCGTCGGATAATCTGGAAAGCCAGTTTATCCGACGGGATATACCTGAAATTCGAGTTCAGGTACTTATGACTCATTAGGCGACAAGGCTCATACCGCCTTGGGTTACAGCCACATTTCCAAAAAACCGAAGTCATTTGCCCCCCTTTGAAGCTTGTCGCCTATCTTGGCGAAATTTGGTCAACGTCGAGTTCATTTTCTCGACGATTAATGTTACCCGACTGTATGACTGTATGACTGTAGCCCAGTGGACCACGCCCCCGAATGTCGGCTCCCGCTGCATTGCCGAAGTACATCTCGTCACATTGCAGACATTAAAAATGAATGTCTGCAATGGAGAAAGTTGACCGTCATTTCCAAACTGTGAACAGTATTAGCGATTTGCGATCTGGCTTGTCCAAACCAGCCGTTGGGAGCGCTATAGTCCCAACCTGGGGGCTTCAGCTTTGGAAGGATTGCGATGCGCCGTCATCCAAAGAGCCAACTGAATATTTTCTCTACAACGCTCTTCTCCCGTGGAAGTGGCCTTCGTGGCTCTGAGCTGTATCCTTGATTGGGCGACTGCGGTAGAGGCTGTCGTGGGGGGATGTTTGTGGTTCTGCCGGTTGACTGCGGTATTTGTGTCGGTGCGGGTCGATTCGAAGCGCGAATCTTGTCGATGGCCGCTCGATTTGCGGCACTGGCCGAAGACGTCGTTGCTGTGGTGACAGTTGATTGGATAGGAGCTGTCGTCGCTGGTCGTCCTTTGATTCGGTCAAGGGCGTCTTGATTGGAGGATGCCGCGAAAGATGGGGCGTTAGTGGTAGGGCCAGCCAAGCGCCATTTGGCATCAAATTCAGTAATGAGTGTCATTTGGCCGGAGGTCGTAATACTGATTGACAAGTGGGTGTAATTGAACTTTGGATTGGAGTATGGGGGCTCCATCAAGCCGACAACACTCAGCCATTTCCCTATCCAAGATGCGTCTGGCGCCGTCTTGACAGCGGCTAAGCCCTCAGACCAAATCGATACCTTAAAGATGCGGCCGCGCCAATCCCCGAAGTTAATGAAAACATACGGCTTACCATTGCGAGCGTGATTCGGCTTGACATCGACGATGCGGCCGATCACCTCCACCTTGTCACCGACATGCTGCAAGCAAGATTGGTAGTCCATCGCGGACAGCACATCGTAAGCACTTATGTAGCCGGCCTTTGGCGCATTGGGCTTGGCAAGCCCTGTAAGCGCTATGGCGATTGCTGGAATTTTCGTTCCGACTAAGAAATCGGCAAGGCTTGGAGCATTGTCCATCGGAGATTTGCAAACCGAGGCGAAATTCTTGATATCCACAGCCATTGCTGAGTTCGCCAAAAGAAGCGCAAAAGTCTGCGAGGCTCCTGGATCGACAAAGTCATTGGCTCTGAAAAGTATCGCGTCTACTTCCGATTTGGTCTTGTTCCACAGAGTAGGGTCTAGGCGCAATGCTTTGAGCGCCACCGTCAGCGAGATGAGCGAAAAGCGGTCGATCGTTGGTTTGAATGGATTTGTTGACTTGCGTTGCGGGTGCTGAAAGTTGACATGGCCAAGTTCAGAGCTTCCTATGTCCTTGATCTCGTCGACATACATGCCGTCGTAATCGATCAACTGAACCACGGCGCCACCAGCCGAAACCATCAAGTTGCCTGTTTGCAAATCCCCGTGCGCAATTTGCTCTTTCTCCAAGAAGGCGGCCAAGGAAAAAATGGCATCGGATAGCTTTGACAGAGCCGAGGCGTTTGAGCGATTGGCTTCAAGAAACTCCCCAAGGGTTTCGCCTTTAGCCCAAGCCATTTTCACGATCGGGTAGCCAACACCATCGACCTTGATGCCTTGCGGTTGAAACTGAAAGTCGAGGAAATACGGCGAGTTCAGGCCAGTGATCCGCTTGGAAATAGCGACATAGCGTCGTTCCAGCGCTTTAGACTCTCGGTGGAAGCAGCGGACAGCGAACTTCTTAGGCCCGGAGCTGATCGTGTAGGTCAACGCGAAGCCGCCGCTAATGGCCAGTGGCAGGCCCAAGCCTGAAGCAGCTACTATTCCGGCCTTGAGTTCTGGATCGGCGAGCAGCCGCGAGTGAAGCTGAAACGCTTGGTTGTATTGCTCAAGGGATGGATAGGCCATCGCTGGTCGGCATGCCGCCAAAGGAAAGGATGATCAATGTCGAGTCGTCCACGCGCATGCGTTTGGCAGAACGCTCTTCGACCACGAGTTCGCAAAGCTCTTGCTCTGTCGTCAAGGATGAAAGTCTTTCCAAGCCGTCAGTGGCTGCCAGCGCGTGCCGCAAGGCCCACTCGCCCAAAGCGTCGGTCATGCAGTAAAGCCGAGGATTTACATACCTGTCCAGATAAATGGTCTTGACAGTTTTTTCGCAAAATCCACTCTCTTCGATGAACCCATTATGTTGCGCCAGTGTGGCGAGTAGCGTGGGATGGTCCTTGAAGTGTTCTGGATCAGTGATCGGCCATGCTTCGATAAATCGGTCTTCGTCAACTAGTAAAGCTAGGCAATCCCCAACGGCCAGCACGTCCACCACACGATGTAACGGATCGAAGTCGATTCCAAGAAGCGTCGAAAAGCTGCCTCGTTCGTATGCTGACTGTTGCGACCAAGACATAGATGGGAAGTCATGGGCGGCAATGTATTCACCCAAAGCATCGGAAAGCCACTCGTGTCCGAACTTGGGATCAGCTGCGAATTTTCGACAAATAATTTTGGCCCAGAGCAGCGAGTTGTAGGACTCGCTGGCCCCGTCGCACAGCGCTAATCGTAAGCCATTATCCGAAAAGCAAAACTGGTCTTCGTTTGAGTTAATCTCGTGGATATCTTTAGGGCAAGTACCTGCAAACTCCTTTTTCATATGGGAGTTCAGCGAAGTTGAGAGGCGCGAGTCCCTATGTCGAAGAAGTCAACGATCTCCGCTGCTTCGGCATTGAACGTAAAACCGCGAGATTCGGCACCCACGGTGTGCCCCTTATCCTTTGCAAAGCCTATTAAGTGCTGAGGCAGTTGGCTGGACATCCGGAAGAGCATCTTGGCATAGCTGTCAGGCAAGCCAGCCTCGGATGATGGGAATCTGATGGGGTCGGTCCCCAGCGTGCTGACATGGAGCGTCAGGATGAGAACCTCGCCATCGTTCGTGCGGATGGCTCCAAGATGCGTGGCAATCTCCTCTGGGTCGCCATCCGTAGACTCGCCATCAGTGACATGCAAAACGGTGGGTGGGTAGCAGTCGGGATGGGCGTCGCACCATGCAGCTAACTCTTCCGCAGCTTTGGATAGAGCTTCCCTCATGGGCGTTCCGCCGCTGGCCTTGGGCTCGAACCACACGGGAAATTTGATGCTGGTTTCAACAATGCCGCCAGCACCGTCGTCCATCTTGCGTTTGCGATCTTCGACGCGCACAGGGTTTTGTTCGATCACCGAAATTGGGTTGATGGCTTTGGTGCCAAGCACGCCCGAAAAGCCATTTGAGACGCTCGATCCTCCATATCCAATGACGCCAACTTCAAAGTAGTCTCGAACCCCTTCCGATTTAGAACAACGGGTCACAAGGTTAACCAATGTCCGGTTTAGCGCATCGGCGACGAACTCTGCTTTGGTCTTGCCCGATGACATTTTGTCGGACATAGACCCGGATTGGTCCACGACGAAAAGGAAGGCTGTTGGACTGTTGCGACTGATTTGAGCTTCGTACGCCATTGAATTTTCCTGAATTATTTTTGATTTGTAACCGTCATGAATACTAATCGAGATTTAAGCGAGTTCTCGTGGAAGTCACCAGATCGAAAACCAGGCCGAATTGGCGTTGTCGTTTGCATGTCTGTGTAGTTGATGATTTGCCTGTGGTGGTGGCTGTTGACCATAAACCCAAGCCAGGCAGCTGCAATTCATCAACCTGAAAGCTGCCGTCGTCAATACCCGCAATCGCTGCCCAAGCATTCAGACTGACTCCCTGCCGAGCCAGCCCATGGCGCTGGCCTTGGGCTATTTTCAAGCGGCAGGCATCCCGCAACCGAAGCCCCCTTTTTTTCTGCATTTTTGGTGCGGTATAAAATGGCCTAACGACCGTTAGCCGTTTCTATACCCAAGGCAAAAAGTGCAAAAAATCGTCTGCTACCTGCGCGTATCCACCTCCCGACAAGGTTCATCAGGTCTTGGACTGGAAGCGCAACTCCAAGCGGTGCAGCAGTACGCGACCTCAATGTCAGCCCACAGCACGACCACCTACACTGAAATCGAAACGGGCAAGCTCAACACCCGCCCGCAGCTCATCCAGGCACTGCACCTGGCCAAAGTCACCGGCGCTACCCTGGTGATCGCCAAGCTCGATCGGCTCAGCCGCAACGCCGCCTTCCTGATGACGCTGCAGGACGCCGGCGTGCGCTTCATCGCCGCCGACCTGCCCCAGGCGAACAACCTGACCATCGGCATCATGGCGCTGGTCGCGCAGCAGGAGGCCGAAGCCATTTCCAAACGCACCAAAGATGCACTGCAGGCAGCAAAACGTCGAGGGCAGATTCTTGGAAACCCCAATGGCGCTGCTGCGCTTAAAAAAGCCGGAAAAGGAAACACGGCAGCGATATCGGTCATCAAGGCCAAAGCCGACCACCACGCCGCCGATCTGCGGCAGGTCATTGATTCCCTGAAAGGAGAAGGCATCATTTCCCTGAGCAATATCGCCAAGGCGCTCAATGCACGGGGCATCCTCACGCCACGTCGGCGCACCTGGCACAAAACCAGCGTATCGAATCTGCTGGCAAGGCTTTGCGCCTGATGGTGAAAATCAAGGCGGAATCAATTTTTTCGCAACAGACATACATCCGCCTGCTCAGGTGACGATAAAAGAAGAGCCTTGATTTTGTACGGCATATTGCCGTATTATTGAATTTTAAGGAGTTTTCCATGCCGCTAGCCGCGACCGCTCGACTCGAAGCGCGCATCAGCGTCGATCTTCACGCAGCACTCAAGCGCGCCGCCGAGCTTCAGGGCCGCACCATGACGGACTTCGTCGTGAGCGCCGTGCAGGAAGCCGCCCAGCGGGCCATCGAGCAGGCCGAGATCATCCGGCTGTCCCTGGCTGACCAGGAGTGCTTTGCCCAGGCCCTTTTGTCACCGCCCGAGCCTGCGCCAGCGCTCCAGCGCGCCTTTGCCCGTCGCCGCAACCTCCTGCGCACCGAGTGAAGCGGGCGCCGTTCGCGCTGGTTCGGCTGCACGGTTCACATGACCGCACGACCTTTGACAGCGGCTCGCCTGCGCTGGACCAGTATTTTGCGCAGCAGGTATCGCAAGACGTCCGCCGCCGCATCACGGCCTGCTACGTAGCCCTGAGCGCCGAAGGGCGCATTGCCGGGTTTTACACCCTGGCCTCCACGGCGCTGCTGCTTTCAGACTTGCCGGCCAGCATTGGCAAAAAACTGCCACGCTACCCGTTGGTGCCTGCGGTGCGGATGGGCCGCCTGGCCGTTGACAAGAAATTCAAGGGTCTGGGCCTGGGCGGCGCGTTGCTCGCCGATGGGCTTGACCGAGCCATCCGCGCAGACATTGCGGCCTATGCCCTGGTGGTCGATGCGAAGGACGAGTCAGCGGCCGCTTTTTACCGCCACCACGGTTTGACAGCCCTGCCATCCCAGCCCATGACCTTGTTTTTACCGCTGGCCACTGCCCGGGCCGTGACCGGCTGAGCAAGCCAAGGAGCATCGTTGATGCTCAAGTGTGGATACTTCGCTTCATCACCGCAGCACTGCCGAGCGCGGCCCTTAGCCCAGCATTAGCCGGACGGTGGATTGCATATCCAAAGCATTGCGTCCGAGTCGGTCGACGGCATAAATATGCAGCATGTCGCTGCACCAGATGAAAGCCATCAGCCTGGAAAAGGTCAAAGCAAAGAGATCGGACCTTTCAGCGTTTTCAACTGCCGGCGGTGGAATAATCCATCGCAGGTGTGCAGCTCTGCTGCATGGCAGAATCACCGGCGCGTGGAGCAGTCGGATGTATGAGGCAAGGCAGGGCAACAAGAAGGCCGCAAACGGGAACTGGCTTGAGGTGCGAGAGTTTATGACTTGGTAACACGAGCCGTGCGGCCGAACAACACGAAAGAGACGGAAAAATGAGCGGAAGTTACGAGAAACCCATCACGATCTTGCAGGCCATTCGGAACATCGACGACCGCACGTTCCTGCTGCCAGCGATCCAGCGCAACTTCGTTTGGACGGCTAAGCAGGTCTGCGTGCTCTTCGATTCGCTCATGAGCAACTATCCGATTAACACCATGATGCTCTGGGATGTGACATCGTCAGAGGTCAAAAACCAGCATCGGTTTTACAGCTTCCTGAACAACTATTGCGAACGATTCAAGGTCTCGAATGAGTACGTGCCGACCCAGGGGGATTTCAAAGACTTCAAGGCGGTTATCGACGGGCAGCAGCGGCTGACCTCTATCTACATTGGGCTCAAGGGGACCTATGCATGGAAAGCACCACGTGTATGGTGGCCCCCAACGCGTGACGACAGGGCGCTGCCACCACGTAAGCTGTACCTTGACATCCTGAACCCGGCGGGTGCCGGGGCCGAAGGCAACGAACTGATGACGTCATTTGACTTTCGCTTTCTCACCCGTAAGCAGGCCGAAGCTGCCGCAGCCAATCCGAAGGTGCATTACTTCGAGGTTGGCAAGGTGCTGCAGTTGCCCCAGGTGGCCACCGTTGACAAGATTCTGTTCGAAGTGGTGATGCCCTATCTCGCACCGCTCGGCCTTTCAGCAAACGCATACGCGCTGCAGACGCTCACCCGGCTCTACTATCTAGTGCGCCATGAGCCGGTGATCCACTACTACTGCGAGCAGAGCCAAGACATCGACCACGTGCTCGACGTCTTCATCCGCACGAACAGCGGCGGCACCCCCCTGTCTTTTTCAGATTTGCTTATGTCGATTGCAGTTGCGAACTGGGGAGGCGATGCCCGCAAGGACATCGACGATCTGATCACGGAAGCCCGGCAGAGCGCCCTGATGCAATTCGGCATCACGCGAGACTGGGTGCTGAAAGCCTGTCTGGTGCTGACGGGCGCGGATGTCCAGTTCCGCGTGGCAAACTTCGGGCCGGACCGCGTTGCCATGATCGAGGCGCAATGGGTCGGCCTCAAGCGCTGCCTTTCTGAAACCTTGAAGCTCGCAAGAAGCTTCGGTCTGAACGACTCGTCCCTACGCGCTAAGAATGCGCTGATCCCGGTTGCCTACTACCTCTACACCCAGACTTGGCAGGACAAACCGCTGTACAGCTCGATTAACAACCTGGCGTATCTGCGGACTGACCGTGAGCTGATCTCGCGCTGGTTGCACACTGCGTTGCTGCGCGGCACCTTTGGCGGCCAGTCGGACGGCGTCCTGCGCAGGATGCGGCGTCTGATCCGCGACAATCTCAAGAAGAGGGCATTTCCCCTGGAAGAGATCATCGCGGGCTTTGCCGGCCGAAACAAGGACATGCGCTTCGACGAGGAGTACCTGCAAGGACTGCTGGACATCAGGCACGGAGACCCGCGATGCCGCTCTGTGTTGAGCCTGCTTTATCCAGAAGTCAACGACAACCAGCAGCTCGACATTGATCACCTGCACCCTTCGAGCGCCTTCGCACCCAAGCTGCTTGCTGCGATGCCGTGGCTGTCAGCAGATCCGGGGCGTATAAACTTCTACAAGGACGAGGCGAACTGGAACTCGATCGTAAACCTGCACCTACTAAACGCATCCCAGAACCGGTCCAAACAGCATAAGACGCTTGCAGAATGGATCGAGAGTCGCCAGGGCGGTTTCAGTAAGGCTGACTTGCTGCTAGAGCCGCATGACAGCTTAGCATTCAAAGACTTTGAGGCATTTTGCTCGCGGCGGCGGGAAAAGTTGCTCGCTCGTCTGCGTACGAATGTGATCATGAGCGGCCAGCCGCTCGATGCCATTGACGCGTTGACTGACGATGAGGAAACTGGGGAGGAATCGGAGTCGCCGGCAGTCCAGGCGCACTCCGAATTCGCATAGTCGTCAAAACAACGTAAGCAACCGGGCACCTGATCCTGGGTTAAGGCGCGTGCTTAGGGAAACAGAACTTCTGGAAGCACCATTTAAAATGGTTTCCATGTTGAACAAAAGAAGTCGCCTGAAATGAAGCCAACCACCCTGGCCCGCAATGGTGTGTCCGCGCAGACAGTGGCGTTGATTTCGCGTCTGGTGGAATCGATTGCCTGGCCCGATCGGCGCCGTGCGATGGGCGATGTGACGGCTTCGCTGCTCGACGGCAAGGCGCGTGTGGCTGAGAGTGTGTTTGGCTGGAGCCGGTATGCGGTTGAAGTGAGAACTTGTCGGCGGTGACGACCGGCTTGCGCCCACGAGAGGCGGCAGCATGACTGCTGCGACACAGCGCACCGTCTGACACTTGCGAAGCACATGCTTTTATACTGCAAGAAGATTCATAGTTGCCAGTGCAAAAAGTGCTACCAACCCGCCGCCAACACCTTTTGCATCTCGGTCGCTGACAACACCTTGGCGCAGCTTTCCCAGTCTAGGTTTTCGACCTTGGCATAGCGATCGTCGAACGGGTGTGTTTGCTGAATGCCATCGATCAGGCGCTTTGCATCATCGACCTCACCCTGTGCCACATCAATCCACAATGACTCCAGCACATCGGGAATCTGGCCGAAGAGGTCGAAGATGTACTCCAGGCGGCTGGATAACAGTTGATGCACCCGGTCTTCCACCGAGCCCCGATACCGCAGGTTGCACACAAACACTTCGTCGCGCACCTGGCCAATGCGCTGTATGCGGCCCTTGCGCTGCTCCAGTCGCGTCGGGTTCCACGGCAAGTCAAGGTTGATGAGTGTGCCAAGGCGTTGCAGATTGAGGCCCTCGGAGGCCGCATCCGTACCGATCAACAGGCGAATCTCGCCGTGCTTGACCTTGGCCTTGATCACGTCGCGCTGGCAAGCTCTGAACTGTCCGGCCAGCAGGATGCCGGAATTCGCGCCCCCCGCAAAAATGCCCACCGGTTCGTTAGGAAAATGCTCGCGTGACAGTGATTCCGCCAACCACCAGGCGCTATCAAAATACTGACTGAAAATGATGCAGCCCTGCGCCAGCCAGTTCTCGCCGACAAGGTAATCCAGCACCTTTTGAAACTTCGGGTCACGGTCCTGGCTTACCTCCAGAGCCTTTAAGCAACGCGCCAACTCTGCACGCTCTGGCGCAGTCAGTTTTTTCATCTCGGATTCAACTACCGCATTGCGCGGTTCGTTCTCATTGCCATCGTCAGCCCCGACAGCTTCGTCGGGTGTATTGCTGCCACGCTCAGCAAACAATCCGCCAGTGCCCCAAGTGGCAAGCATCTTTTCGGTGGTGCGTCGCCCGGCGTAGATCGAACTACCCATGCGCCGAAGCAACAGCGTCTTCAAGAATCCGGCCCCTTGGACGCGCTCACTGAGCAGCCGACAAAACTCTTGCGCCGCGTCGTAGGCGTCCTGTAAGTAAGGTGGCAGCGGAACCGCCTCATGTTCACCCTCACCGAACAAACGCACGCGCACCGGCTTCAGATATGGCTCACCGGTGGCGGGATCAATGGTGTCTTCCAGATACTGGCGCGTGCGGCGCACGATGTGCCGGATGAATGGATTGTGGTTACGACCAAAATCATGTGCCACCTGCCCCAGCAGGGTACGGGTAGGGCTGTTCATGGCGCTGATCAAATCGCCCGCTGCAACATGGGTGCGGTCGTCAAGATTCAGGCGCTGGCGCAGCAATCGAAAGTTCGAGCCTTCGCCACGCGGCGGCAAGGGATTGCGCACCCAGGGCCAAGCCTCAAACACGTCGCCAGACAAGGCATCTTCGCCCATGACCACGGGCAGACAACTTTCCGGCTTGCGCCATTCACTCCAGTCATTGCCTAGCACCGCATCGTTGCCTGCTGAGAGAATTGCCAACAAATCCCAGGCTTCAATCGGGTGGAGTTGCACTGGCGTTGCGGTCGCCAGCAACATGCTTTTCGTGCGTGGGCTGAGTTGAGCGAGAAAAGCGGCGAGGTTGTTGTACTCGGGCTTTGCCGTCAGGTTGTTGCGGTCAATCTTCTTGCGGCGTGCCCGGTGCGATTCATCGCAAATCACACACTCGAAACTCATTGCCAACAGGTGGGTGCAAATCTCGTTACCCGCCACCACCAAGCCTTGCGACACGATACCGAAGCGACGTGGGCAGCGACGCACACCTTCCGGCCCGGTGACCGGGTGCTCGATACCCTGTTCATCGAGCCAGGCATCGCCCAGCCACACCGCGCTGGAAATGCCCAGCAGGTCACGCAGTTCGTCTTGCCATTGCAGCATCAGCGGCTTGGGCACAAGGATCAACACCGGCTTGTCGCCTGTCAGCGCCATCAATAAAGCCGCAAGCGCCAGTTGCACCGTTTTGCCCAGCCCCACCTGATCGGCCAGCACAAACCGCGCCGTGCCCCGCCGATGAGCATCAAACGCCAGCTTTACAAAGTATTTCTGGTGCGCCCACAAACCAAATTCTTGCCGATATACCGGCGACTCCACCGCTGCCGATGCCGCGCTGGCCTGCGCATCGCGCCGCCAGTCTTCAATGGCAGTGTCTTGCCGGTCGGCCAAGCGCTTGACATCTTGCACAATGAAGTCCGCCAGCGGCACGGCCATCGGATGACCCCACAGCGCCTCGAATTCAGTCTGAACCCAATCCACCGCTTCGGTGCTATCGTCCTCCCACATCAGTTCGTAGTTCAGCCGCCACGCGGAAAGACTTTCATTGACGCTGCCCAAGAAACTGATCGCCTGACTGTCGGCATAACGGATGACCCCCGCCTTCCCGTGTACCAGCCCAAAAGCTTGGTCGGGCAGCACGCGCACTTCGAGCTTGCCGGATGCTAGTAAATCAAACAGACGGCTAAATCGATTGCGCCCCGCCGCACCAGCGGCAAGTTTCTCCGGTTCAGACGCACACCAAGATTGCCGCATGGCCTGTTGGGCGGCCTTGGCAGTTTCTACGTCTGCGGGTTCCAGATCGGAATTGCAAACCACGCGCACTTTGCCCGCCACTTTTTCAATGGCTTCGCCTGCCACCTCCAACAGCGACGAACGGAAGTACCCTGCAATGCGGTCATAACTCGCCGCGCCATCGAGGCGAGCCTTCAAGAGCGCAGCATCGAGCTTTTGCTCACGCGACGAAAAGCGGTTGACCGTCATGCGATTGCTATGCCGTTGTCAATGATCGTTCTCCACCGCACCGGCAAGCCGTTCAGCAGCGTCGGCATCTTCGGCCCAGTGCGGCATGTGGCCGATGTGGGCGAGTGGCTTGAAGTAGGCCAACAGGGCGAGGATGGCCTTGCGCTTGCCCCAATAATCCACAGCACCATCGGTCTTTAGGTAATCAAGTCCAGCGCGGGCATTTTCTTCGCGCACAGTCTCGGCGATGGCGAACAATACATGCCGAGTCAGGCTGATGGCAAAACCTTCACCTTCCAACTGCTGTCGTTTGAATTCGCTGGCGGTCTTGAAGCGCACAGCATTTGCTTCCGAGCGCTCGTACAGGTTGGTGTATTCACGCACGCCAAAGCCCTTGGCCAATTCAATATAGGCCCCGGCACGCGCCTCGCGGTGGCGCTCCAGTTCCAACCCCTTGAGATAGAGCCGTTCATCAGAACCAAGGCTTTTCCAATGGAATTCGTCAAAGCCGCGCGGGATCAGGTGATTAGCGGCGATCTCCACGGCGCGGTCGATGACTTTCTCGAACTCGGACTTTTCGTTGCGGGTGCGTTCGCGGAACAGTTCATGGCGGATGTCCATGCCTTCAATGTCAGCAAACTGGGTCAGCACGCGCAGTGCGGCGGCATAGGCGGCCAATTGGTAATCGGTGTCGCCGAAGTTGGGCTCGGACTCATCGTCCAGCGTGGTCATGCTGTCGAGCTGCTGCTTGACCTCGTCTTCGATCAGCGGATAGATTTCATCGAGCCAGGCTGAGCGTTGTTCGGTGCGTTTGCGTAGTACCAGATTGACGGTGCCTTGGACCCGATTACCTTTCCTCACCCCGCCGACAGCAGTCTCGGTGCTGATAGTCCAGGCGGCCGTAACCTTGAGGCCGCTAGCCCAAAGAATCATGCCGAGATCGCCCCATACCGCTGGGTTCTGGTGGGTGAATTGCACCAATTGCAGCCCGTTATTGGGCATCTGTTTGGCGAGTCGCGCGTAGATGTCAACCATCGATCGTTTGAACTCATCGCCGGAACCTTGCACAGACAGTGCCGTTACATCCTGAAAGCTCCAGTCCTTGAATGCTGTCTGCAACAGGCGTTCATACCAAACAAGAAAGTAGTTAGTCAGTTCGTGATAATTGACCGCATCGGCATAAGGCGGATCGGTGAACCAGATGTCGGATTCGGCGGTAACTTCGCGTGCATCCAAAAGTTTGACTATTGCGGAAGTATTAGCTACGGGAGCGTCTGTGAGTTCGCCGCACAAGCAGCGTTTAATGCCCGCTAGCCGTCTGGAACCAAAGGTCATCTGAGTGTTTAGCGCCTGGTTGAAAAACACGTTCATTGTTGACCCAGGTCCCTTGGAAATATGTGGGTCGATTCCACAGAGACGAGAAAGTCGTTCCAACGCAGCTCCCACACCGACAGCCGCAGCTCCAACTCGTAGCGCATCAGTCGGCGCTGGCGACACGGCATTCTTGGCAAACGTGCCCAGCATGAACAACTGACGCGGAGTAAATAGGTGGTGCCAGCAAGTCCAGCCGCGTTCTCGGTATAGCCGGGTCGTTTCGTCGCCTTGCGGTATTGATCGGTTCGGGATATATCCCTTTGCCTGCCAATCGGTAAAGTGTTGCTTCAATAGGTTCAGTGCTTTGGCCTCGCGGGCGAGATCAGCGGCATCGGGAGCCGAATAAACTCGATCTTCGCCGCTGACCGCCCACCGCACACAATACAACCGTTCCTGAAATACATCGTCAGGCCGTGGTACAAAATCATCGTTTTCCCACATTCGCAAACCATGGACCGTTTCGCCATTGACCCGACGGTCGCCGCGCAGATCAGCGATGGCATACGTGTTACCCGTTTCTGGACAAACCAAACGACCCTTTTTTACGGTTCCCTTCTTGGCCTGAGCCATGGTGAATGCATCGGCATCCGTAATCACGTCGATGTCGTAGTTCCCTTTGGCCTCGTTTTTATTGATAACTACGCAGACCCTGTATTTCTCTGAGATCACCCAGGCCGGTGCGAGCGGAACCCACAAGCCCGTGGCTGGTGACTTGGCCTCCACGACGTAATAAAGCTGCTCATGCCGCCAGCCCTTGTGGTTGGTCTCCAGGCCGTGCACATCGATTTCCTTGAGCGTAGCCTCGTAGGCCGCCTTCTGGATTTCGCGCACGCGCTGGCGCGTTTTGGAGTCACCACCGACCAGATGCAGCGCACCCCAGGTCAGCAGCGCCGCTACCGGGCTCAGGTCGGACGCATAGGCCGCACAGCCCAGCCGCGCCGCTTCAAACGGAATCGAACCGCCACCGCACACCGGATCACCCACTCGCGGAATATGGCCGAAGCGGCGTATGCCAAGCTGCTGCACCAGTTCCGGCAACGCGGTGGCCGTGGTTTCCAAATGGGCGTTGATGTCTGCCCAAGCTTCGGGAGAGGGGCCGTCGATCTGCTCCGGGCGCAGGCAGTAGTCAAGCTTTTCGTCGTAAGCCAGGCGGTCGAAAGCCAGCCGCTGAACAAGGTCTTTTTCTTCGGGGGTGAGGCCCGCGCCCCAGCGTGGTTTGGGGTCGCCGTTCTCGTCGCGCAGCCAACTGCGAATTTCGTTTTCAGTCAGCAGGGATTCCAGTGTTTTCTGGTCGATGAGTTTGCTTTTGCGCTGCCGCAAACCCGCTTCGTCCATCGTCATGATTTTGAGGAAAATGTCGCGGTCACGCTTGGGGTCACTTGACACAGGCATCAGCAGCCCTATCAGACACGCACGAACCAGCACCAGGGGCTTGCGTCCCCACCACTTGCCCATACCCGTCAGCGTTTGGCTGGAACCAGCCCCGGCCATGCGCTCTTTGTAGGATTCCGCCGAGACACGCGCCACCGGGAATTGTTGTTCTATAAAGCTCAAATTGTTCATGGAGGTCTTGTCGCTTAATTCTTGTTTTCGGTGGGCGTCAACTCGAACTCGGCCAGTCGGCGTTGTATCAAGCCTTCTGACACCGGGTTTTCAGTGAGTGCGTAGCGCAGCGCCTTGCGCCAACCCTTGCCACGGCCATTGATGGCATGGCCGGTGGCGGCATTGGTCATCGTGTACAGCCACCAGCGTTCTTCTGGCACCAGCCCCAGCCAGTTGCGAATTGCAGTGGGGATTAGCGCCGGGTCGCATTCCTCCACTGCCCAGGCCAGAACACACAACTCCTTGCCCAAGGTGCGGTCGATGGGCACTTGGCCCGCTTGCAACCATTTAGCGGTCTTCAGGCCGTAGATGCGCAGGCGGCGGTTGAACTCGGCCTTCACGTCTTCGGCAATTAGGTCCCAAACGGCGCGGCGCAGGATGATGCGCAAATGCGCATTGGTGGCGTTTAGCGGCACGGGGATCGGCACTTCGTCGGTTGGCTCGAACCATTCAAAATGCTCGGACAAGGTGACTTCGGCCCCCTCGCTCTTGCTGCGGGGCAGGGTCAGCAGGAAGAAATGTTCGGAAAGCTCAGGCTGAAATCCGAAGCCCAGCGCCGTCGGTTTCTTGGGCGCAGTTACTTTGGCCTGTGCCATTACTGGCTAACCTCACCGGGTTGCAGGCTGCCGTGAATAGCGGCAATCCAGTCAAGTAGCAGTTGCCCACGCTCAAAGCGAATGCTGGTGGCGCTGATGGTGACCTGACTGCCGCCGACGATTTCCTGCATTTTCTTGACGGTATCGCGCATACGGGTGCCTGCCACCAATTCATTTTCACCCGCGATGAACGACAGGCTGACATCGGTGTCGTTGCCAGTGACATCCACCACTACTTCACGCGCCTGGGCCTGGTGCTTTTCGAGCAGATCGATAAATGCAAAGGCAGGGACAGCAGTGAGGTTGCGATGCGGATGTGACCACAGCGCGGGCAACGCGGCATCGACTGCGACCTTCTTGGTGCGGTATTCCAGCACGTCGATCTTTTCGACGTTGGAGCGAATATCACCGTCTTCTGCCACAGCCAGCACGAAACGGCATTCGGTTGGTAAGGTGAACGGGGTGTCATAAGCGCCACCGCTTGCTACCGGGTCGGCACCATTGGTGGTGTAGCGCAAGTGGCCACGCGGTACGGCGTGCAGTTCGACGCGCCAGTCTTCGCCCTGCTGGAAGACGCGGTATTTAACCGCCAGCGAGTTCTTCCATAAGACGGTTTGACCCGCCTCATGCTTGCCCGTGGAATCGACACACAAAAAGGTGAGTTTCAGTTCCCGCGTGCGGAAGTTGTTGTAACCGCCTTCGGCCTCACTGACCTTGAGGGAACCGGTAGTCGGCTGGGTGTCGCCAATTTCGTAATGCACGGCGTCACCATTTTGCGGGGTGATTTTGAGAAATGCCTCACCGGTTTTGTCGTCACGCGACAGGAGGCGCACCTGCACTTCGGTCTTGGGTGGCGGGAACGGGCCTTTTTCAACCGAGTCGCCCAAGTCTCGCCACTGGCCTTCGTTGATGGCCTTGGTTTTGAGCACGTCGAGTGCATCCGGGCGGTGCAGCGGCCAGGCATCCGACATGGCGGCGCGGCGTTTGATTTCATTCCACTTGGCCGTCTTTTGGCCCTGGAATAACCGGTCTTCACACTTGCGGCGGAAGGTATCGTTGTTGGTGTCGGTCTCAAACTTCTTGGCGTTGGTGAGCGTGTCGCGGATCAGCTTTTCGCCGTCAAACTGGTTGTTCTGGAAGTTGATGCGGCAGTCGGTGGTGCGCAATTGGCCCATGCTGGGATAAACCAGGGTGGTAAAGGTTTCCTGAATAGCGGAACGAAGGCGCAGGGTGATCTGGTCGAGATTCTGGTTGGCCTGCTGGCGCTGGGGGTCACGCGTGGTGACACCGGTTGAATCCATCTCGGCCAAGATGCTGTTGATCGCCTTGAACTGGGCCGACTGCTCCAGAACATGGGTGAGCGTTTCCTGCGACCCTGTGAGGTAGAGCGCCCGGTTCTTGAGTTCTTGATCGGTATGGAACTTGACCCACTCCTTGGGTAGCTTGGTCGCCGTATCAATGTCGTTGCCCGGTTGCACCAGTAACAGCGCGGTCTTATAGGATTCGAGGTGTACCTCGTCGATGGCGGCGAGCATTTCAATGCGCTGGTAACAATCGCGCACGCTGGGCTGAAACAAGCCTTCAAGATAGGCCCGAAGCTCCTTCAGGCACGTCTGCTGGTTGTATTGCCGGGCTGTGGAATGCAACTTGGCGGCAAGGTTCTGGATGTCCTTGTAGAACAGGCGGCCGTCGTTGCTCTGGTGCAGATACCAAGCTTGCGTGGGCAGGTAATCGACGATCTCTTTCTTGACCTTGGAAATGTCACGCCCCGGCGCACACAAGAACGCCATGATGTCGTTCTGGCGCAGACCATGCGTGGCACCGGGAACGCTGGCCAGGCTGGCCACCAGCAACAGCTTGGACACATCCTGAGCATCGGTGCAGTTGTACTTGGTATCGATATCTTCGGCAACGGAATGCCCGTTGTTGGCAATGTCGTGGCTGATTGCCTCAGACAACGAAGGATTGATCGAACGAATTTCGGAAACGATTTCGTCGCTATTGAGGTCGAGGTTGTAGGGGTGAATTAGTTGCAGCTTGTCGGCTTGCCCGGTTTCCCAAAGATTCGAGACCACCATGCGCATTAGCCGAATGAGGCCACGGGTTTGTTGAAAGCCGGGGTTTTCCTTGAACCGGGCATACAGATCGCGCAGCCCGAAGTGAAACGGGTAGGACTCTGACAATTGCGCGGCAAAGGAATCCGGCGAGTGGTTGGTGACATCCATCTCCCGCGCCGCTTTGACCGCCAGCGCGTAGGCGTTGGCGACCTCGGTGCGCACTGACTGCTCGGGCAGGGTCTCAAACAGGCGGGTGCGCAGAATGTGGTAAAGCTCTTCACCCTGCGAGGAGACCGGCTCAATGCGCAGCGCGGAGCGGCTGGTTTCGTTCTTGAGGTTGTCCAACGCCGTGTTGAGCATCGCACCGCCGGTTTGCCAAGAAGCCGTGAGGTCGGCAATGACGACACAGACGTTCGACAATTCTGCCTTGTTCACCGCTACCAGCAGGTTGGCGATGGCCGTCGCCGTTACGGTGGAGAGCGTCGTCGAGCCAATGGATTTGGCCTGTACCGCTTCCAGGTAGGGTGGTAATTCGTCCAGAAATATCAGCGTTGGCTCGCCCTTGAGTAAATTGATCCAGGCGCTCTGACCCGGCGCTTGCAACGGCTGGTAGTAGTCCTTGAATACATCCTTCTTGCCAAGTTGATCGGCAAGTTCGCCCCAAATGCCGAACTGGGCATCGGTCTGGCGACCATGAAAACCAATCACGCGAACGCCGCCGACCTTGCTGCCGTAGCCACCCTTGCCCAAGACCTTTTCCCGCAAGGCAGGATTCTTGGCAAGCAGACCCAAGGCGATCATATTGTGGGTTTTACCGCCGCCCATTGACTGCGTGAGCAAAAAGGTGCTGGCCTGGTCGCCACGATTTTCGAGTCGGGCAAAAGTTTTCTCGAACAGAGTTTTCATGCCGCTGGTGATGAAGTTCTCCTCAAAGAACTTGTCACCTTCGATCTTGCCCTCCAGAAAGTCGGACAGGTCGAGGACGATGTCGCGGCGATTGCGGTCGAAAACGCTTTTGCGTGGCGTGCAATGGGTCTTGAGTGTCATGGTCGGTGTTTACTTTCTTTTGGTTTCCCGTGTATTCCGAGATTGTCCGCCAGATTCCAAAGGGGTCACGGGGTGCACCAGCTCGCAATACTGCCTCCTGGTCCGGTTCTTGTTTGAATTGGAATCGCTGATTGCTACGTTGCCGAAAGAGATTGGCACATTGGATTGGTTTTTCCAAATTTGCCGGATATGAGTTGCGCATGGCAAGAGCTCACCCTGTGAGACAGGTGATTGTGACCTGTCAAACTGGCATCTATTTCAGCCAACGGGGATCAACATGGCACACAACATCGGGCAGATGTTCTATTTGGGCGAAAGATCCTGGCACAAACTTGGCACCAAGCTCGAAAAGCCAGCGACCCAATTTGGCCGCATGACAGAGCGTCACCGATCATCAAAATCTAATGCGAAACATCACAAGTTCGATGGAATTTCAGGTTTTTATAGCTTTTCAAGCTAAGTTTGAAGTTTTTTATATTCGCACGGCTTAACCCGGTTTTCCGTTCCACTGCACCTCAAACCCCATTTGTCCGCCTGGACCGTTATCGAAAACGGTGATTCTTGAGCAGCTTTTATGAGAAATTAGCTTTCCAGAGGGCAAGATTCCAGGCAAACCTTCTCAAAACTCATTCTCTAAACCAAGACTCAAAAACATGACTTTTGAGAATGACGAACGCCTGTAGATGGTGTTGCTCCCATATAACCGGACACGGCCTATACGCAAGTTGACGCCAATGGCGCCAGTTGATTTTGGCATTGCTTTGCTGCCTGGTCCTGCCTGAATTGCCGAGGTGATTTCATTTTCAGTGACGAGTGGGGGTGCACCTCATTGAAGTGCTCGAACGCCGCGGGCAGCTGACGCATCACGGCACGGGCATCGCTCAGGTCCATACGGCTGAGGCAAGTCGCGCCGAAACGTGTTTACAAAGCTCTCGGCCATGCCGTTGCTCTGCGGGCTGCACACCGGTGTATTGATGGGCCTGAGGCCCAACTGACGGGCCATCTGGCGCGTCTGGGCAGCAACGTAGGCACTGCCGTTGTCGCTCAGGAACTCCAGCGTGTGCTCAGCTGGCACTGACTCGACGGCGCCGAAGCGTTTTTCCACCGCTTCAATCAGCATCTCGCGCACCGGCTCGCCCGGCATGCCCTTGCCCTGCCAAGCGCGCCAGGCCAGGATTTCACGGTCGCAGCAGTCCTTGGCGAAGGTCGCCGTTACCGTCTGGCCCGAGTCGCACTTGATTTCAAAGCCGTCCGAGCACCAGCGCTGGTCGCTGGCGTTGACGGCCACTTTGCCCGTATGCGCACGACTCGATTGCCTGCGCCGGGGGGCCTTGGGCAGCAGCAAGCCGTTGCCAGCCATCAGGCGATAAACGCGTTTGTGGTTCACCCGGGGCAGGCCGCTGGCCGTGCGCTGGCGGTTGAGCAGCGCACAGGCACGGCGGTAGCCGTAGCTGGGCAATGCCAGGATGTGCTTGCGCAGCTCGGCAAGCAGCTCAGCATCAGCTGCCTGCGCTCGGCCGCGACGGCCATCACGCCAGCTAGGCGCCCGGGCTTGCCGTGTATGAACGTTCGAGCGCGCCACATCCAAAGCCCGGCACACGGCCATCACTGGCCGTCCTTGGGCAGCAAGGGTGAGCGCGCAATCCACTTTTTTTCTGCAGCGAGCTCCACCGCTTCTTTGAGGATTTCGTTCTCAAGGGTCTTTTTGCCCAGGATGCGCTGCAGCTTGGAAATCTCGGCCCGGGCGGCGGCCAGCTCGGACGCCGGCACGACCGACTCCCCCGCAGACACAGCCGTCAAGGCACCCTGGCGCTCCAGTTTGCGCCACTGAAACAGCAAGCTGGCCGACACGCCCTCCTGGCGCGCCACCAGCGACACGCTCATGTCCGGCTCGTAGGTGCGGCGCACCAGGGCCGACTTTTCTGCCAAGGACCAGCGCCTGCGGCGCTGGTCCTTGAGGATGACTTCCACGGTATCCGTATGCCTATTCATATTCATGGTCCAACTCCTATCTTCAAAGATAAGCGATAGACCATGTCCGGAGATTTAGGGGGCTAGTTCATGGTTGTATCTGGCTGCGGTAATGGACTTGGCCAGTCGGCGTATCGTGGGCTGGTCGATGTCCGAGACGATCGACGCGGAGTTAGTATGCATGGCATTGAAATCAGCGTACTGGCAGCGAAAACCGGCGGCCGGTTTGCTGGTGCACACCGACAGAGGCTCTCAATATGCCAGCCATGCGTACCGCCGTCTGGCAGCGGACTTCGGCGTCACTATGTCGATGAGCAGGAAAGGCAACGCTTGGGACAACGCGGCCATGGAGAGTTTCTTTAAAACGCTCAAGGTCGAGCGGATCTATCAAGTACGCTATGACACCCGGGCCCAGGCCCGGCTGGACATCGTGGACTGGATCGAGGGCTACTACAACCGCGTGCGCATGCATACGGTCATCGGCTTTCTCGCCCCAGTCGCAAAGGAACATAGCCTTTTGGCAGCATGACTTGCTGTACGTGGAAACGAGGCAGGGTCATGAAGGGGTCACGTGAGAAAACGTACGCTGTGATCCGTTTTCTGACGTGACACCTCGTTGAGCTGGAGCGTGGTTTTGGCGACATCGGTCAGCAGAACCTCAGCCAGCGCTTGGTGGTAGGCCGCTTTGAGCAGGGCAGGGTTTAGGCGCTTGAGCGCGGCCAGCACCTTGCGGCTGAGAATTACCTCGGTGTCGTCTTGCGGCCTAGCAGGCTGTCCGGCCCGAAGTCTTCCGCGTCCTGCGCGAACACGTTTTGCCAGCCGAGCTGCGTTTCTAGAAACTCGGCGGTGGGCTTTTGGATCAGCAGGTCTTCAGAGTAATCTTTTTTGGCCATTGAACTCCCTTGTTTTTTTGACCACGCGGCTATTACTGGTCAAAAATGTTCTTTTCTATCAATGACTTGCACGTATTCGGGATGTTTTTTGGACAGGTTTTGGACATAGCAGCCCGAATTTGACTTCAATACGTCCAAAAATTTACGCCCCAAAGAAGTAGCGTGCCCCCTTTTGCTTGCCTTGCATTCTTTGCCACCTTGTCACCGACCAGCTGGCCCAGCACGGTGCGCAGACGACGACGTGGAATTTCGGTCCCAATGCTGTCGCGGATGTCACCAATGCCAGAGCCCGGATAGCGCTGCAAATCCTCTAGCACCAGCGCGCGCAGGCGATGCTCCTCGATGCGCTTGAGCGTGGTCACGGCGGGAAACGCCATCGTGCGCAGCAACTCGGGCTGCACAAAGTAGCGGGTGGCCTGGGTGCGCCCGCTCTGACCCACCAGCGACCACTCGATCAGACGTCCAAGCCACGGCCGCAAAAGATCCGCGTTCGCCAGCTCCAGCTGACTGGCCAGCTCCTTGGAGGTCAGCGCCTCATGCTTGGCCAGCAGACCCAGCGCTATGCGCTCGCGCTGATTCAAGCGATAGGCTTCGCCGGCCTTAGCGATGAATTCGAGCACGTTGCGGTCCGGCGCGGCCCTGGCAATCGCCACGCGCACCCAATCCGGCCCTTCGGCCACCTGCGGCGCAGGCCGCCCCTGTGACAGAAACACGTCATAGATAGCGTCAAAGCCTCTGCCCTCGCGCTCCATCAGCTTGAGGTCAGAGGTGGCTCCGCAAAACTGAACACGGCGATGAGTGAGAGTTCGGTCCATTGATTTGCCCCGAAGATCGGGGCAGCAAGGAGACCAGAGATGAGCAGAAGACCTCGCCGCAACCACTCAGCGG
>Ga0308165_1001977_pt1 | contig 26505 bp, 28 predicted proteins | sample PhyWR2_FD_201032 | JGI IMG/M metagenome (GOLD analysis project Ga0308165, IMG submission 201032) | Phyllosphere microbial communities from UC Gill Tract Community Farm, Albany, California, United States - DLSLW.R2 | ecosystem: Host-associated > Plants > Phyllosphere > Unclassified | place: USA... | reverse complement strand
CATAAATTAAAGAATCAAAGTGAACTTCACTTCTTCTCTTCATGAGCGTTTGTAGTGCTATGCACTAGTTCTAAAGAACTTGGCAGTTGCCTTCAAACGCCCACGCTTATCGGCTGTATATTTTTAAAGATCTGCAAGAAGTTTGACCTTCTTGCCGGGCTCGCTGTGATCAGCTGAGCCTCGAATTCTACAACAGTTTTAAAGACCCTGTCAACTTTAAGTTTCTCGCTGCTGATTCAGTTGGATAACTGTTTCAGCAGCTGAGCCTTGCATTGTAGCCCGGTTTTTCAACCGTTTTCCTCAACAAGAGCAACTTTTACGCTTTGCTTTCAGCCTGCCGTTGCCGGCAGCGCTGTGTTCGAAGCGGAGTGCAAATGTAGCACAGAGAAAAAGCCCTGGCCATGATTTTTCATCAATTTTTCACTTTCCGCCCTGCTCTTTTGCAGAAAAAGCCGGCGCCCTGCGGGCGCCGGCTTTGCTTCAGCCCTGGCAGCAGCTATTCAATGGCTTTGACCATGTCCTCGACCACCTTCTTGGCGTCGCCAAAGACCATCATGGTCTTGTCCATATAGAACAGCTCATTGTCCAGGCCCGCATAGCCCGAGGCCATGCTGCGCTTGTTCACGATGACGGTCTTGGCCTTGTAGGCCTCGAGAATCGGCATGCCGTAGATCGCACTGCCTTTGACATGGGCCGCAGGATTGACCACATCGTTGGCTCCGAGAATGATGGCCACGTCGGCCTGACCAAACTCGCCGTTGATGTCTTCCATCTCGAACACCTGGTCGTAAGGCACTTCGGCTTCCGCCAGCAGCACATTCATATGGCCTGGCATGCGCCCCGCGACGGGGTGGATCGCGTATTTGACGGTGATGCCGCGGTCAGTGAGTTTCTGCGCCAGTTCCTTGACCGCATGCTGGGCGCGTGCAACGGCCAGGCCGTAGCCGGGAACGATAACCACGGTTTCCGCGTTGCCCAGCACGAAGGCCGCGTCATCGGCACTGCCCGATTTGACCGGACGCTGCTCCTTGGAAGCGCCCGATGCCGTGACCGCCTGCGCCCCGAAGCCGCCCAGCAGCACGCTGAAGAACGAGCGGTTCATGGCCTTGCACATGATGTAGCTCAGAATGGCGCCCGAACTGCCCACCAGCGAGCCGGCAATGATCAACATGCTGTTGTTGAGCGAGAAGCCGATGCCGGCCGCCGCCCAGCCCGAGTAGCTGTTGAGCATGGACACCACGACCGGCATATCGGCGCCGCCAATCGGGATGATGATCAGCACGCCCATGACAAAGGCCAGCGCCAGCATCGCGAAGAATGCGGTCCAGCTTTCGGTGGCGACAAACACCAGGCCCAGCGCCAGAGTCAGCAGGCCCAGCGCCAGATTGAGCCAATGCTGACCCGCGAACTGCACCGGCGCCCCCTGGAACAGGCGGAACTTGTACTTGCCCGACAGCTTGCCAAAGGCAATCACCGATCCGCTGAATGTAATGGCGCCGATGGCCGCACCCAGGAACAGCTCGAGCCGGTTGCCATAGGGAATGGCCGGCACCACCATGCCTTCAAGCAGCACCGAACCTGCGGGCGTGTTCGCGCCGAGCACGGCGGCCACGGGCGCAGCCGTGATGCCAAAGGCCCAGGGTTCGGCCACCGCCGCTACGCCGATGAACACCGCTGCCAGGCCGATCATGCTGTGCATGAAGGCCACCAGCTCGGGCATCTTGGTCATTTCCACACGCTGTGCCATCAGCGTGCCGGCCGTGCCGCCCACCAGCAGGCCCAGCAGCACCCAGCCCAGGCCAAGCACCGCGCCGCCGGCCAGCTGCACGATCAGCGCCGCAGTCGTCAGCACGGCAATCAGCATGCCGGTCATGCCGAACATGTTGCCGCGAATCGATGTCGTGGGATGCGACAAGCCCTTGAGCGCCTGGATGAAACAGACGCTGGCCACCAGATACAGCAGCGTGACGAGGTTCATGCTCATTGCGCGCCCCCTTCGTTCTTCGCCGCCATCGGCTTGCGTTCCTTTTTCTTGAACATCTCAAGCATGCGGCGCGTGACGAGGAAGCCGCCAAACACATTGACCGCGGCCAGGGCAACCGCGAGCACGCCCATGGTCTTGCCCAGCGTGGTTTCGGTCAGCGCGGCAGCCAGCATCGCTCCGACAATCACGATGGCGGAGATCGCATTCGTGACGGCCATGAGCGGCGTGTGCAGCGCGGGTGTGACGGTCCAGACCACGTGGTAGCCCACATAGATGGCAAGAACGAAGATGATGAGATTGATCAGCGTCGGGGAGACAGCGTCCATGGGACCTCCAGGTCAGCGAAGAGGATGCAAAAAGGATGGAGCGATGGGGTTCAAGTGCCGCGCCGCAGCTGGCCCTGATGCGCCATCAGGCAGGCGGCAACGATGTCGTCCTCGAGATCAACATGCAGGCCGCCTTCGGGCGTCAGGATGAGCTTGAGGAAGTCCAGCACATTGCGCGCATAAAGCGACGAGGCATCGGCCGCGACCAGCGCCGGCAGATTGGTCTCGCCTATCAGCAGCACGCCATGCTTGAGCACGCTGCGGTCGGCTTCGGTCAGCGGGCAGTTGCCGCCCTGGGCCGCGGCCAGATCGACAATCACCGAGCCGGGCTTCATGGCCTGCACCATTTCCTCGGTCACCAGCACCGGCGCCGCGCGCCCGGGAATCAAGGCGGTGGTAATCACCACGTCGGCCTGGGCGACGCGCTTGGCCACTTCGACTTTCTGGCGTTCGAGCCAACTCGCGGGCATGGGCCTGGCATAGCCGCCCACGCCCTCTGCGGCTTCCTTTTCCTCGGCGGTCTCGTAGGGCACTTCAATGAACTTGGCGCCCAGCGATTCGACCTGCTCCTTGACGCTGGGGCGCACGTCCGAGGCTTCGATCACCGCGCCCAGACGCTTGGCCGTGGCAATTGCCTGCAGGCCGGCGACGCCCACGCCAAGCACGACCACGCGCGCGGCCTTGACGGTACCGGCGGCGGTCATCAGCATGGGAAAGAAGCGCTGATAGGCGTTGGCAGCCATCATCACCGCCTTGTAGCCGGCGATATTGGCTTGCGAAGAGAGCACGTCCATGCTTTGGGCGCGCGTGGTGCGTGGCGCGGCTTCCAGCGCATAGGCGGTCACGCCTGCAGTTGCCAGCCGCTGCAGCCCGGGCTGGTCAAACGGATTGAGCATGCCGACGAGGGTGGTGCCGGCGCGCAGCAACGGCGCTTCGGCCTCGGACGGGCCACGCACCTTGAGCAGCAGTTCGGACTGCCAGGCGTCAGCGGCATCCGTGATCTCGGCGCCGGCCGCGGCATAGGCTTCGTCGGTCACGCTGGCGGCCAGACCGGCCCCCGACTCGACGCGCAGCTCATGCCCTAGGGCCCTGAGTTTCTTGACTGTCTCCGGGGTCACGGCAACGCGGGCTTCACCCGCTACCGTCTCGCTGGGTACACCTATCAGCATCGGTCGTCCTCTCAAGTTGGCTTTCCAACGCATCACCCGCCCGATTGCTGGCGTGCGCCTTGTCTTCCATCTTCTTGCGGGAGCAGTGCGACGTTGCGACCGGGCCAAAGCCCGCGCCCGAACACTGCGCCGTGCCATCTTACCCGGCAGCCCCTGCAGCACCAGACCGCCGCTGGCGCGCAGGCGTCAGCGCGGCGTCTTGCCCAGATGCTTTGCCAGCGCATCAAACGCCGGCAACGTCGTCGGATCATTGGCCGAATTGCTTGCCACCGGGTGCGATGCGTAGCGCACGATGACCACGGCCGCCTGCGGGTTCACGTAGATGCGCTGACCGTGCACGCCGCGCGCCATGAACGCGCCGTCGTCCTGGTGGGTGACCCACCACATGTTGCGGTAGCTCCAGCCGGGCAGCAGCGTATAGCCGGCCTTGGCAAATGCCGCGCGGTCACCGCCACGGCGGATGTCGTCCACCACGGCCTTGGGAATGATCTGCTGACCCAGCAAGCGGCCGTTGTTGCGCAACAGCTCGCCAAAGCGCGCCAGGTCGCGCAGGCCGGTATTCAGACCGCCGCCAGCAAAAGGCGTCCCCGTGGAATCGACCGTGATGTAGGCATCCTGCTCCGCACCCACACGGCTCCAGATGCGCTCTGACAGCAACTCGGCAAGGTTGCGCCCGGTGACGCGCGCAATGATCCAGCCCATGACGTCCGAGTTCACGGTCTTGTAGGCAAAGGCGGCGCCATGCTCGCCCTGGGGGCGCACCGTCTGCAGGTACTCGTAATAGCTGCGCGGACCCTGGTAGTCCTTGGGCTTGGGCAAGGGGCTGCCGGCCTGGGAGAACGCCCAGACTTCGGCGTTGGGATCGGCATAGTCCTCGCTGTACTGCAGCCCCGTGGTCATGTCGAGCACCTGGCGCACGGTGGCATTGCCAAAGGCCGAAGACGCCAGTTCGGGCACATAGTCGGTCACGCGCTTGTCGGCATCAAGCTTGCCTTCCGCCACGAGCATTGCGCCAAGCGTGCCGGTGACGGATTTGGTGACCGACATCGCCGCGTGCTGGCCGCGCTCGCCCAGCGCGCCGAAATAGCGCTCGTAAACGATGCGGCCATGGTGCAGCACCACGATACCGTCGGTGTAGTTGGCCGCCAGCGAGTCGGCCCAGGTCATGGGCGACTGGCTGCCCAGCGGCACAAAGCGCAGGCCGTCAATGTCCTTGCGCAGCGCACGCGGCAGCGCCACGGGCGCGCCCAGGCCGCGCGAGATGTTCATTGTCGGCATCAGCTGGCGGAAGTGCGCGACGCTCCAGCGCATTGCCGGAAACTGGAAATAGCTGCCGTCTTCGAAACGCAATTGCTTGTCGGGCGGCGGCGGGGCGCCCACCATCCAGCCGAGCTTGACCGGGTCGCTGGCCGCGGCGTCCAGCGGTTCGGGCTGCGCCGCGTGCACCGGACCGAGCACGGCCAGCGCCAGCAGGCCGACCGCGGTGGCCATAGAAAAAGCCAAATGTTGCATAGGGTTCCTTTCCATGAAAATCGGCGCGTATCGGCTACGCCTGGCACCTGCGCCACCCATCCCAATGTCCATAGCATGTGACAAGGTCATCAGGCGAGGACGACATGCGAACCCACCGGTCCAAATCGGCGCCTTGCCGCCCACCAGTTGATCATGCCCGGGCCCGGAAAGAATGCGCTGAAACCCTCAGGCAGGCACTGCGATGGACGGCCCGCGTGTAGTTGATGAACAGGTCGTTGGACCAATGGGAATGGAGGACACCGGCCAGTATCAACCCGGCGAACTGGCTGCCGCAGCGGACAGGTTCAGCCCATCACAGGCGAGGCTCGATAAAAGTGCAGCGGATGGCGCGAAGCGCTGCACGGCGCTCCCGCGGCCCGTTTCAGTCCGCGTCAGGCGCGCCCGACCGCTGCAGGATGCTGATCTGGCCGTCGGCTTCCAGAAACGCGAATTTCAGATCCTGCCGATCGCAGTCGGCCTCGCGCAGGGAACGCTCCAGATCGCACAGCGGCACATGGTGCTTTTTGAGCACGTCCTCGAAGATCACGCCATCGCGGCCTATCAGCACCGGCCGGCCCTCGACCCACTGCTGCACGCGCGCGCTGCGCGCCGAGATGGCGGCCACCAGAACGTTGAGCGCAATCAGCGTCGCCGCCGACAGCAGACCGCCACCCACCGAGGTTTCGTCGCCCGCAAGTCCGCTGGACACCGACTCGCTGAGCAGCATCACCACCAGCAGGTCAAACGGCGTGAACTGGCCCACCGTGCGCCGCCCTGAAAGACGCACCAGAATCAGCAGCGCAAGGTACACCACGCTGGCACGCAAAGGCAGCTCCCACCAGGGGCCTTCCAACTGGAACATATGCATCTCCGCCAAATGAAGAAAGAAAAAGTTGCATGCACGCTTCGCAGCCAACTCAGCCACTGTGGTCAACTGCGCGCGGCAGCGATGTAGGACTCGGGCCTCCCCGCAGTAGGCAGACTTCCTGACCTGATGGCCGTGGGGCCGGCTTCAAAATGGGCGCTCGCCTCCTAGAGAGACAGCGCGGTGCCGCGCATCGCTGCCCGACTGCATTGCAGGGCCGGGCGGCACATCCCATGACGCAAGCAAGAGGCCTTATGCCGGAACAAAAACCCGAAAACCCCGACGCCACCGACGCCCTGGGCTCCATGCCGTCGACCAACAGCCCCTCGTATGCGACCCACTCCGGCTTGCAGACCGCTTTTGACCACTTCGCCTCGCGCGTCACGCGCTGGGCCGGCTCGCCCACGATGTTCTGTCTGGCGCTGGGCGTGGTGCTGGTCTGGGCGCTCACCGGGCCCGCCTTCAACTACTCGGAAAACTGGCAGCTGGTCATCAACACGCTGACCACCATCGTGACTTTCCTGATGGTGTTTCTGATCCAGCAAAGCCAGAACAAGGACAGCGTGGCCGTCCACCTCAAGCTCAACGAGCTGCTGGCTGCAAACCGCCACGCCAGCAACCGCATGATCGGCATTGAAGACCTCGACGAACAGGATCTGCGTGAAGTTGCCGACTTCTACACGCGCCTTGCCGACCGCGCAAAACAAGTGGGCAGTGACCGGCGCGCCTACTCAATTGACGACGAAGGCATGCCCGAGAGCCTGGACAGGGCGGTTTAGCCGAGCAGCAGCCCCAGCCGCAGGCCAGCTGCGAGAATTCATCTACCGCCAGATAGCCAGCCCGCCTGGCAAAGGCCTGGCAAAGGCCCGGCACATGGCCCGCTCAGGGCTTGGGCATCCGCGCGCAGGCCTGCTGCTGCTGCGCGGCCGGCATGCTTTTCCACTTCTGCGTGAATTCGGTCTTGTAGCTGGCGTACATGCGGTCGTACTCCGCAGGCGCGACCCCCATGTCCTTGATGGCCGCGGCACGCTGCTGAACGCGGCCGGCCTCGACACCCGCCGCGTTCTTGTGACCGCAGACCAGCGCCATTTCATTGAGGCTTGCGGCCATGCGAATCACGCCAGTGTTCACCGCGTCCGCAGCGTTGTCACGTGCCGCGGCACTGGTTGCCATGGCGGCGGCCAGGGCCAGCCAGATTGCTTTTTTCATTGTTGCTCCTCTTGACGGATCAGCCATGCAGCAGAGCGGACAGCCGCTGCACGAAACGACATATGCCTGTGCCAATCTGGCCTACAGGCCGACGATTTCCTGCACCTGGCCCCAGGTGAATTCCTGGCCCTCGCTGGCGAAGTCCTGGTCGATGTGCTCACCTTTGAGCAGCAAGTCGTCTATGCGCGCGACTTCACTGGGTTGCAATTCATAGACCACGATGAAATCTTCGGACGGATCCAGCGCACTATCGCCAAGGTCTTCGCCTTCGTCATGTAGCGCCTGAATCGCCTCCCTCGGATCAGCGGCCTCGCCCATCCACTGCAGGTAACCCGGACCCGTATCAAAAATGGCGTAATGCATCTATTGCTCCTGAGTACGTTGAATTGAAATGATAGGTCAGGCCCGATGGAATGCATGTCGGCACAGATCCGATATGGTGGCCAACCGCAGGACCCCAGGCTGCAGGCTGCCAGGAGCAGGTTGCCGTAGACAATCCTGGTGCACCAAAGGAAAAAGCCCCAAGCGATTGCTCACTTGGGGCTTTAAGTCCTGGCGGAAACGGAGGGATTCGAACCCTTAACAGGGCATATTCCAGCATGTTTTAGCAATGGCTCTCCTCTGAAGAGGGCGGCTCAGACATGCTGGAATTGGTTCATTTTGGGGCAGATTTAGGGATGACAGTCGACTTCCAAAATCATTGCTGGGCAAGCTGCTCTTCAACCAGCGACCGCCCGCCTGAAGGTGGACAGCGCCATCGCGTTCTCAATGTCCGTCTTGAACTGCCGAAGCATTTGCAAGACCTCATCCGCCAGTTTGGCCCAGTCGTCCTTTGCCACATCGATGTATTCGCCGTGGGCGATTGTATTTCGTCGCTTCAAAAGACTTTCATCAATGAGGTTTGCTTTGGCCTCGTAAGGCGTTGTCGCGAATCCCACGGCCTGAAGAATATTCTCGAACACCGACGCGCTCAAGTTTGACTCTGTGTTGATGGCGGTGTCAATCTTCAACTTCGATTTCTCCCCCAAGCCATCTCGAAGAAAATCGACCAAGGTTGTGTTTAGATGAGACTGCTTTGATTGCTGGACGTCATGCAATGTTTTTTTGAAGCCAAGCACTACAAAGCATGTCTGCAATTCCAAGTAGCTCAGACCTTGATTGTTTACGTAGGTCACATACGCGGTCGCGGAGGACTTGATGAACCCTTCCCAATGCGCATATAGGAGCGCAACAGACGCTCTAATCAAAGTTTTTTCTGCGATGAAGGGGGAGCTCTTCACTGCCGTTTTCAGAGCGGAAATCTCTTTTACTCGCCAACTCAACTCAGCGTCCAAGAAGTCTTGAAGCTGATTCTGGGTATGCAAGCGCTTCATGGGGCAAGAAAAGCTTGGCCCATTGGCAGCAGGTTTGCAAGGCGGGTAGTTCCACGCACGCCCGCGCCTGAGTTGGCGTTAAACGCCGCATCCGCCCATAGAGCACTCACCCTGGCGACCAGATGAGCATTGCGCTCATCTGCCGACAGGGCCTCCAATTCTGCAGCGTTGGCAGCAACACCAATCGAGATAACCTCGAAGCCCGACATCAAAAATTTGCCCATGAATTGCTGCTGCTGTGCATTCCATTTCCTGAAGGCGCGATCGCCTAGAGCCTCGCGAAGCCACAGAAAAGTTTTTGTGAAAATTTGCTCTTCGGCTTGCCGTGGAAAATTGTCGTCTGACGCCATTCCCTCAAGGGCTTGATCAAGGTATTCGTGCACATCCAGACCCGCTGTGTAAGGCACATTGCGGAAAGCGAAGAAGCGAAGCGCGAGTTCTACGCCTGCCTGCTGCTCAAGCGCAGTCTCCGTCTGGGCTGTCGTCACCTTGAAGTTGCCGTCGTTGGATCGTTGCACAAGCCAATCAAAAAGACCGGGGTTTAGCATGACTGCGACGCTGTTGCGGACCTCTTGCGGAGTCAGATTCGCGCCCCCGCTGTTCAAGCGCTGGAAGAGCTCGAACTTCGCCTTCGGATCGCTCTCTTTTTTGAGAATCTCGACTCGTAGGCGAGCGCGTTTTATCTGCAGTTGCTGCTCTTTCCCGATACCATCGCCCGCTTGATCAGTGCTCGGCTCCCAGCGCTTCCCTGCCAAACTCGGGAGGAACGCCGTTCCACCCAGACTCGAAGCGAGAACCGGCACATCGTCCTCTCCTCGCAAGATGCCGGCAAACTCCAAAACCGTCGACAAGCGTTGCAATCCATCGATCAGCTCCCACACACCTTGATCGCCCTGGACAACAAAAATCGGCGGGATGGGAATACCCAGAAGCAACGACTCAATGAATCGAGTTTTTTGAGAATCAGTCCAACGAAAAAGTCGTTGAAAGGATGGATCGATCACGATTTCTTTTTCCTTGTAAAGATTCATGATCTCACCTACCGACATGTCATAGCCATCCGCCACAATTTCTTTGCGCGCAACCGCAATTTCTTGATCCAAGCTCATCTCAATTCCTTATTTTCCATGCCGAGAATTATTTTAAACGCCGTAGGATGCATTCTTGGCTGGCCCTTGCTGCTTCATCAAACAATTTCAAAGTCTCGTGGTATTTATTGGACTTCAATATACAAACGAATACAGCTCGCTTAGGGAGTCGTAGCCTGTAATAGATATTTTTCCTAACTGGGTAGGGCTCCTCAAGTGGCCGATTATGGTATCTCGACCACAAGCTATTAAATTCCCCAGCAGTCGCCGAACCATCGGCACAAGAGCTAAGACAAAGATGCTGTGCTGTCCAGCGGGCCAGTGCAACGAGGCAAGACCAGCAAAAACAATCAGGCAGAATTCCACCACGGGTGTGGCCGTGGCCGACTCATGCCACTGATGAGCAGCATGAGCAGCGGCGCCGACGGCAAGTCCAGTCTTTCCAACGAAGTTTTTCCCTACGCCAACCCGTCGAGAATCCTTGGTTTAGCGGCTACTAGGTCGCCAGCACCGCCGGCGCGGTTGGCACAACCAAATGCTTCCCACGAATGAGACGCAAGGCCTGGCTGAGCGGGGATGAGTGGACATCTCGTGGCAGCACGCAAGCAGGTAGGAACTTACGCGAAAGCTCCCGCGCGAGCCTGCGGAGCTTTCATCACATGAACTGGAATGCCTTCAAAGTTTTCCGGGATGTTGAGTTTGACGCCAGTGTTGCGGACCCATACATCCAACTCCCAATGATCGGCTCCCATCGGGCGCGGCACTACATTGACCTGCCCGCGAGGGGCGCCAATGACAACTAACAACTGCCGAGCAACGAGGCCGATATCCATGTCAAACATTGTGATTGGAAACGAGAGTCAATGCCATCTGAGACAAAATTGAACGGATTGGCATCACCACGGACACTGTACCGCCTGGAGCTTTGTTGTCCTGTAGGCCAGCCACCACGATTCCTACAGCAGACCGCTCGCCGTTAGCATCCAACGTGGTCACCAAAGAACCCGAGTCTCCTCCTTCTGAGAAGCGGTCTGCAAGGCCCATGACCAAGAACATCGGCTCGAAGTAAATTGCACCCGAAAAGCCGTATTCATCGATTTTGTAGTTCACACTGAAAGGGCCAACTACCTCGGAATGAACGGTGCCTCGTGTAAAGCCGGAGGTTCTTCCGGCCTTCTCGACCTGCATGCCCGGCACAATGTCTCCTATCGCCGTGGGCGTGTCATATGCATCTCTTTGCATTGACGACACAGCTGCTGGATTTACGATTTTGAAGACGGCTGCATCCTGATTTCGGGTCGTATCGACGCTCGACGGGTCACCAATGGCCATCTCTAATTGCCGAGCGTGAAGGCCCAATGTAAAGGGCTGCGGACCCTGAGGATGTACATCTAAAACGCCAGGGGCCAAAATTGGCATGCCTACAGGTACGTTCCCACACCCACCGCTTACATGGTTGTTGGATAGGCCATATAGCCGACCTGCACCATCCTTCAGCAGGCAACCCAACGTACCAGCAGCCCGGCTGTTGCCCACTGAAATGGAACTCCCGCAGGTGTAAAACGTCCCACCGTTTGCCTGGTGTACAACCGAATTGAGAGTGGTGGAAGCGACGGCCGTAGGGTTTACATTTTCAGAATCACCTTGTTGAAACTTTAGATTAAACCCATCAGCAGTTTTGGGGAATTCTGCGAGTGCCTTCGCAGCAGGCAGCGTTTTACTAAGGAAAACTGTGATCCTGCGCTCGAGTAAATTTATTCCCACTTGGCGCACCTGCTTGCTCCGCAGCGTCGAGATGAGAGCTGCAGTAGCAGGAGGGTTGAACACCGGCTGAATGTCGAATGCCTCACCCGGAAAATATGCGTCGGGCGATAGAAGTGAGTTTCGATGTGCCCACCGTAATACACGCAGGGCAGCAGTCCGAATGTCGGCATCCGGCGCAGGGGCTGCTATGGGCGGCAAAGGCGTAGCGGCTACTAAGGGCTGCAGAGGAATAGGGACTGCCATGGGCGTCAAAGGCGCAGGAAACGGTAGCGACGGGATGACTGCAGAAGCGGAATTTGTGTTCGGCACGTTTAAAACCTGTAACTTTTCCCTCATCATACTTACATGCTACTAGGCGCCATGCGCCAAAACCCTTGCTCTGAGTTGACACCCTCTGATCGGCCTTTAGCTTGGCGAGCACTCGCCCAGCGAATGCTCCCTGTGCGCCGCCATGACAAAAATCGCCAAGATCGGCATGCCTAATTGGCGAACCACACTATCAGGCCCGCAGTTGGCCGCGTGCACGAAAACCTTCGAAAACCAAGTGGCAGCGAATACCTGAAAGCTGCTGGATGCTTGAAGAGTTGGCTAAAAAGCATAAGGCACCAAATTACGCGCCCGTAGCAAAACGCCCCTCATCCATTGCATCGCGCCGCTTTGCTGGCAGGTAGACCCCCTCCTCCCCCTGCTCGATGCGCTTGGTCCTCATGCGCACGCTCTGGGCCAGTTGGAGCGGCAGGATCCGCCGGCCCGGGTTCTTATCGTTGAACCTGGCGATGTCGGCGCGGGCGTCGGTCTTGCCCTCCTCGTCCCCAGCCATAGCTGCCATAGCGAACTGCTCCACCAGTGAGCTACGCCGCGCCTGCAGCGCGCGATCGTGCTGGATGATCGCGCTCTTGCCTTCGAAGGAATTGCGGACGCTCGATGGCGAGAAGCCCGAGGCCTGGCCCAGCAGCGCGGCAGCGTCGACCTCGTCCTGCACCACGATCCCGCTCTTGTCCTTCACGCCTTCAGTCTCGTAGCGCCAGGCCTTTAGCGGCCCGCGCAGCGCGCTCGGTGCCATGGTCTCCAGCCCGCGCTGGTACCGACCGTCGCCCATGTCCTGCAGGCCCTTGAGCACGTTGATGCCGATGCCGGCAACCGGGCCGAGCGCTGCAGCCATGGCCGACTCGCCCAGGCGCTGCCCTTCCAGCCCTTCCTGGATGTCCGGGAAGATCAGCCGGTCCAGGCCCACGCGGCCGGAAATATCCCAGGGCGTAAGCCGCGACAGGCCATGCGCCATCACCTCGGCCGGCTTCTGCCCAAAGGTGTCGGCCAGTACGTTCTGCAGCGCGACCTGGGCGTCCCATGGCTCATCGTCATCGCCACCCAGCATCGAGGCCGCGGCCAGCAGCGTCGTGACCATCGGCAGGCCCAGCGCACCGGCAGCCAGGCCGTGCATCACCAGCAGACCGCCCAGCGTCTTGCGCGCCTCGGCACGCTCTTGCTGGCTTGCGCCTTTGAGCGACTGCTGTGCAGACCTGGCCAAGGTGTAGACCATGTTCTGGCCGTACTGCTTGAACAGCAGCAACACGCGGGCGGCATTGCCCTGCATCACGCGTGGCCGGTTGTTGGAGCTGTAGTCGAAGTGACCGTCGTAGGTGGCTTGCACGGCGTCAGCATAGGCCTTGGTGGGCTCTGCGCCAGCGTCGCGCGCCAAGCGGTACGCAGCCACAAAGGTCACTTGGCGGTTGAACTTCTCGGCATGGTGGAACAGGAAGCTGGCCCACTTCATGACGGGCCGGAACTTCCACATTACGCCCATGTCTTCGCCCTGTGCGATCCCGGCCAGGTCGTGGGCCATGGTGACGTCGATCACGCCGGATCGCACCGCCTCGTCGAAGGCAGCTTTCTCGTCGGCCGTCAGGGCTTTGGTGATGTCGTTTTTGCCGCGCACCGCCTGCTGGCTGGCCTTGATCAGTGCCGCACTGGCCTTGCCATGGCCCCAGCGCGCGCCCATGACGGGAAATGCCACCAGCGCGGTCTGGGTCAGGTTGACCATGGCCGATGCCGGCGACAGGCCCAGGTGATAGATGAAGCCCAGGCTGGTCAGCGCGGTCGACAGCGAATTGCTCTTGGGGCTCATGGCCGATTCGTGGCGCTTGTGCATCTCGTCCAGCATCTGACGCGCGCGCACAGAGTCGTAGATGATGCTGTGCTCTTGAGACGTCAGGGCCAGCCCCAGCAGCAGCTCAGTCTTGCCGCCCCCGGCCGCGCCGCCGTAAAACAGGATGTCGGCCTTGGATTCATAAGTCGCGGTCTGAGGCCCAGGCTGCGGAACCCAGAGGCCAGGATCAGCCATGCGCAGGAATCCATCCAGTTGCGCGCGCTGGCTCTCGGGCAGCAGCTTCAGCCGGCGCAGCAGCTCCGCAGAGGTAAGGCAAGTCGCACCGGTCATTCGGCCGCGCCCTCGCCCAGCATCTGGCCCAGCGTGGCCTGCAGCTCAGGATTGGCGGCCAGCACCCGCTGCATGCGCATCGCGCGCTCCGCATCCGACATGTTCCGAAGCGAGAGCGGGTCCGAGCGCTGGTAGTTGTCCTTGGCGTACAGGCCCAGGTTCTTGGCCAGCTTCTCCCAGGCTTCAAGCTGCGAGTGCATCTGGATCTCGACACCGTACTTGGTCTGCTTTGCGCCGGCGTAGAGCGCAGCGGCCTGGGGACTCAGGTGACGCGTGTCCTTCAGCACCGTGCGTGGCTCGCCATCACCGCCGCAGTTCGGGCATTCCTGGTGAGGCGGCAGATGGGGGCTGTAGCCCACCCCGCCCTGCTCGTCGAACTCGTCGGCAGGCTTGCCCGCGGTGGCCCAGCGCTGACGATCGTTCGCCATTTCCGGTTCGGTGCGCTGCGAGCGGTGGCCAGTGCCATGGCAGCACCTGCAGCAGCCCACGCGCACCTCGATCAGTTCCCGCGGGTCGGCCGTAGCGATCAGTGCCAGTTGGCGCACCACGCTTTCGGCTTTGATCTCCAGCTTGTCCTGCAGCTGCTTCTGGCTTGCCTCGATGGCTGCCTTGATCTGAGGCTTTCTGAGGAGGTCGTAAGCCTGCTCTGCTGCCGAGTTCGCGCTGTAGCCGGCCCGGATTGCGGCCTGGGTGCCGTTCAGGTCGATCAGGTACTCGTCGACGAAACGCTGATGGCGGAGGTCCAGTACCGGCCTGGCCGGCGCGGTTCGAACCTTGGGTGTCTTCGGTTCCGTACTGGCCTTGTCCTTGGGCAAACGTACCCAGCCGTCCCTCTTGGCCCGCTTGCGGATGGCCCCTTCGGTGATGCCATGCTCCCCTGCAATGGCGGTGACCGCGCGGGAGCCCGCGCGGAAGTCACGTTCGATGGCTTCCCAGTCGGGTGCAGGCTTTTCGGGGGATGGTTGCTCAGGCGAGGACATGCCGGCAAGGATGCCGGTGGTGGTACGAAGTACGAAACCTCAGAGGGGGGCTGCTGCACCTTGCTACCGCCCTTCAAAAATCGAGCCTGTTCGGACAGATTGGATATACTGTCGCCGAGCCGCAATGCCGGCTTAAGCCACTGCGCTGGCTTGCTCGCCCACGATGCGGAGCCGGACACGGCAGCGATAAATTTTGAGTCTTGGCTTACCTCCAACGGTTGCTTCGGACTTGGTGTGTGGGCGCATTCAAGTCGTTGTGACCACAGGACACGATGCCATGACTTCTCCCATCTCTGCAGCTCAACTTGAGCAATCCCGCCGCGACGCCCAGCGCTTGGTCAAGAGCAGCAAGCTCCCCGCATACGCCGCTCGGGATCAAATCGCCCAGGCCAAGGGCTTCAAGAACTGGTCCGTCTACGCTAAGCAAGTAGACAACAAGCAACCCAAGCGCCCGCGCCGCCCATCTGCGCACAAGCGGTATTACCTGCACGGCGACCTTGAAGGCGATGAACTTTATCGCTGCAGAGAATGCGACGTCATTTCAGGCCCAGCGCATTTCGCCGCCCCCCACAGAACCGATCATGCGGAACGGGCTCTTGTCGCCATTGATCGGTTCTACACCCGGGCCAAAGACGCTGCCCCGACCGACTATCGACCTGTGGGGGCGGTCAACCTGTTTACCGCAGAAATGGCGCTTCTGATCGAAGCACGTAAGGCCCGCAAGGCGTCTGAAAGCCCTTTCTACCGCTGGTTCTGCCAACAGGATCTTCGGAATGATCCTATTGGCGACCTGGCGCAAGAAGTCAAACATGACAAGCTGTTCCCGGTCGAAGCGTCATTGCTCAAAGCCCAGGCCTATTTGGAGAATGAGCGATGGGTCTCGGGCCGCGTGCTTGAGGTTCTGCAAGAGGCTTGGACCGAATTTTCGGCAAGCAAAAAATAATCGGCCCGCGTCATTGCATCGACCCACTACCGCTAGCGAGCGCCCGGTAGTGATTTCAAGCACACGACATACACCGTCACTTTTGCCACGCCGCCTTGTGCTTTTTACCAACGGCATCCAGCACGAAAATCTGGAAAGTCCGCAGTTCGGCGACGCTTGCCCAACTGACAGGAAGGCCCATCGGATTGATACTGCACGCACGCACCTCGCCGACATCAATGCGACATGCCCCTTGAGGAGAGAACTCTAGAGACAGCCCGTCCTTCCCCGGAGGTTGTAACGACACATGGGTGACGGAAATTGGTCGCCTTCCGCTGTTTGATACCGAGATGTGGAGATGGAAAATCCCCTGCGTGAGCTCGATCGGAACCGCTCGAACTGAAATGACATGACGATCTCGACGCAAAGTCACAAAAGACACAACAAGTGAGACCACGGAGGTTAGCAGTGCGAGATAGGCGATTTGGTCTGTATTCATTGAGATCTAAAGCAATGTTATCCCGCAGCGATGGCAAGAGGACTTGGTAAATCGGCAAATCGCGGGGATATTCGGTAAGCGCCCCCCAGGATTTGGAGCATCTGAATGGAGCAATAGTAAGCCTGTGTCGATTCCACGGTAAGAGAATCTGCAGGCTTGAATTACAACTGCCGACCGGCTGCCGCCGCCCATAAGCAATTCTTGAGAACATTCACACATGCAAACGCTTCAACGAATTGCGGCGATCAGCGCGAACGCGCCGAGTGGTCAGTCCGGCGAATAGCAGACCTAGCAACGCATTGCAGTCAAGATCGCCCACCGAACGACACGAGCGACATCACCGGATCGGCCGATGCGCATTTCGTCCGGATCACCGACCAGGCGGCCATGGGTGGCCCAGAGTTCGTGGAACTTGCTGCTTGGATTCGCCATGGCGCCCACCTATTACTCCCTATCGAAACAGGCCTTGATCCTGGAGAAAATCCTGGCATACCACCTGGGGGTGGCCCGGAGCTTCCAATCAAAATCGATGCGCGGAAACTCGGTCATCATGTCAAAGTTCTGCTCGTCGAATGACAAGAAGTTTCGCGGTACGTTTTTGATGGGTTGATAGAAATCTAGCAGGCCAGTTGTTTTCCATGGCTTACCCAGACTCGACATGACGTTGAGGAGCAGGAGCGCCTGCTCATAGTTCGACAACTTCGCGCGGAGAACCTTTCCCAAATTCTTCTTTTCCGACTCGGAAAGGTCGGATGAGTCGATGAACTTGTATGCAGCGAAGAGGTTGCGAAAGTAATGCGAGATGCGGTTTTGATGGCCCTTGAATAGGCGTTGTCGATGCCGGGCACCTGTCGCCCGAGCATTCTGTTGCTGCTTCGCCGAAATCGCGTCACCAATCAGCTTCAGCGACGCGGCGTCGTAGCGCGAAAGGATCCGCTGAGTCTGCTGTTGCGGGCCGTAATACATGTACGTGTATGCAATGTCTACGCGGTCATGCATGCTCCAAACCCCTTCTCCTGGCACATGGCTCTTGGTCACCTTATAGATAAAGCTGAACTCGCTGTGAAGCAATGCGATAGCTTCACGTCCAACGACATCACCAATTCTCATCGACGAGACAATCTCCTCGTGCGTTCGCAGCATCTCAGTGAAGACTTGATACGTCTTTGTCTTGTTGTCGTTCTTGCGTGTCGTCCTCCAGGTGAACAGCACCAGCAGCGATGCAAAAGCTGTGATGACGGTCCCGTAAACGCCCCCAAAATAGTCACCCTGCAGACCCTTGTATTGCATGGAACCCGGGGGCGCCGCGACAGCGGCTGTGGCGAGGGGGGCGGCAGGAGGTGCATTCCGCTCTGCTGCACGAGCTTGCAGCTCGGCATCGAGTGCCTTCATCAGTTGGATGCGTGCATTCCTCTCTTCCTGGATTGTCTTACTGTTGAGTTGCACAGCTGGATTGGGGGGGATGGCTGGTGCGGCGGCACCACCCTCTTGCGCGAAGCCGTGACCCTGCACAATCAAAAGCACAAGCCCGACGAATACAAATCTAAGGTTCATTTTCCATCTCTCGAATGTGGCTTTGTTTACAGCCATTTTCGTGGATCGTATCGCATTGATTCGCATGTGCTCCCGCCGACCTGTGCTGACGTTGGCTACATTGGTGCCGCCTTAATCTGACCTTGGTCTGCGCGTCCCGCGAATCGAAGCTCAGATTCCTGGCGCAGCCGTGAACCCACTCAGTCGGCCGTACCGAGAAACCGGCGATCATTGCAGTGGCGAGTTCGCCTCCGCGATTTCCTATCGCCGCTGTACTTCGCCGAACCACCGCTCAGTGCAATGCCTGCTGCCAGGCCTAGCCGCTGCTTGGCGCACTGAAACGTGAGCGCACTCTCCGGGGGCCAACGGCAGAAGGCGCCGCTAAGCGGACTGGTATATGTTTCGCAGACGGCTGCAATGGGTCGAATGCCCCCCCCCTTGCACGTGTCCACCTCAGCCTCAAGGCCCCGCCAGCTAGACCGACTGTCGGGCCTGCCGATGGATGCTCCATGCTTGGCGAGGATCAATGCCCCGAATCCTCCGATTCATCCGCTCAACCTTGACTCCGGATTCTGTGCGCCCAGTCCGCCGCGCCACTTCGGCATCGGAGAACTTTCCCAGCAGCTCGATCTCCTCGGGTTGCCAAGGCTGGCGCTTGGAGCCGTTTCTGGCGGGAATGCTGTACTCCTTTCTCACCTTTGCCACCGCGGACACATTGACGCCGTACTGCTTCGCGATCTGCGAATCTGGCTTCGTTCCGAGCTCTTCGAGGTGCCCGTCGAACCACCTCGGTGCCCTTGCGGCCGGAATCCCCCTTCTTTGCCTCTCAGCTTGAACAGCTGAGGCTGAAGCTCCAGCGAGCCGGGCAACCTGCCGATCAGGGAGCACGCCCAACTGATGATGCACGGTCGCTGTCCAGTGCGCCGGCTGAAAGTTGGGAATATCTCTCCGCTTGCGGGCATGGCGGACCTGGTCTACGTTGCATCCCAGTTGATCAGCCACCGCCTGATCGGAAGCAGTCCCCAGCAAAGCGAGCTCGGCCTCAGTCCATACCCACCGCCGACGAGGCGAGAAGCTCGCGATCCCGAGCGCTTGACGCTTTTGCCATACCGCGCTCGTGCTGCCATTGAACCGAGCAGCCACCTGGCTATCTGACATAGTCCCCAACTGGGCCAGCGCGTCGGGCGTCCAAATCATCGAGTGTTGCTTGGACAGCCAGCTGGTACGTTTCAAGCGAGCCCGTCGCGTTCGCACCGACGACCGAGTAATGCCCAGCTGCGCGGCAATCATTTTGTCAGGCACCGTGCCCAACAGTGCCAGCACCTCAGGAGTCCAATTACCGGGGGCTCGCTCGCTCCTCCAGCTCTTGAGCCCAAGCTGAACCCGCTTTTGCGCTACTGTGGTTTGGTGGAGCCCCAACCTGACGGCGAGATCCGTGTCTCGCATCGTCCCCAGCAGCGAAATCGCTTCAGCAGTCCGCTTGGAGTTCTTCCGCATCGCGTCAGGCCTCCCCGAGATCCCGCTTGAGCATCCTGAGCTCTTGCTTGAGCTTCCTCTGCTCTTCCCAGACGGTGTTCACAACGAAATTGGCATCGTGTGCGGCCTGGAGGTTGCTGTACTGCACGGCGTCACCCACCAACATGCTGGCCAACATACGGCGCTCTGTCGGCCACAGATCCACGTAGAAGTCACCAATCTCCATCTTGGACACGCCACCAGGCATCATCGTCATGGACACTGGACGCGGGTCCGGCATGGGAGCCACGGGCACAAACACGCCGGCGCGCAGCCGCCGCACCCGGCCGCTTTCGATCATCCGGCTGACGTGATCGTCCACGATTGACATCTTCAACCCGGTCAGGACTGACAGCTGATCGCGCGTAACCACCTGGTCCTGCTGGTGCAGATCCTGAATCGTGTCCCAAATTATCTGCGCCGTTGTGCGTGCTGCGGCTTGGTTCTCGTTCGTCATCAAAAAGTCTCCCGGAAGGATTGGAGCGGCTGGGCCAGATCGACCCACGCGGCCTTGTGCATTGCCGTCGTCATCAGCGAACCTTGGGCGGTTCACCGCGGGACTTGGCACGGGAAACCAGGCGCAGCGTTTCGAGCTCCGCGGCCTCCTCCATGAGGCCGACCAGCAGATCCTCAGACAGCCGGCGCGCGGTCATCAACGCCAAAAGCAGGCGCCCTTCTTCGTCTTCCAAATCGTCCCGCGTGTACGCGTTGACCAGCTTGCTCACTCGCACCGACAAAGCTTCCTGGCGCGCCCGCAGCGCCTTAAATTCGTTGATTTTCATGCGTGTTTCCTGGCAATGCTTGAACGATTCGCGGCACAGGCGTGCTGCCTGAGAGCTTCTGGAAGACCTCAACGGGCCTGGCGCAACCCTACCCCCCATTGCGGGGTCCACGGGGGCGTAGGCGGGCTTCTTGCAGGCGGTCAAGTCGAGGGCAGCATGTGTGCTCACGTAGCACCTCGCGTCTTCTCGATCACGTGCTTCATGCCCCTGTCGGTCAGCAGAAAGTCGAGGTCGCATTGCCAGTTGGCGTGCTCACCGCTGCGCTGACCACGGCCCATCAAAAAATCGTTGTCCCTGGCACGGGTGAAGTAGCCGCGGATCCATTCCAGCGCCTGCTCGGCTGTCTCGGCTCGGGGCGTGTTGTCGGATTTTTTGCTCGTCAAAACCCACTGCCACAGCTTGCGGATGGCTTTGCGACGCTGCTCGTTCATCAACCGCACCTTCGGCAGTTCCGGCAGCACAGCGTGGTACGCGTCGACCACGGCTTGAGCGTTGCAGTTCGGCAAAGACGGCTTGGCAGGATGGTCTGGGTTTTTCCCCTTTCCGGTTTTCGGATCTGGGTCGAGGTCGGTCCTGCCGACAGAACCGTTAGGTTCGGTATTCTTTTCTTCTTCTTCTTCTTCTTCTTCTTCTTTATCTTTATCTTTATCTTTATCTGTCGTGACATTGCGTGACGCGTCGTGACATGGTGGGACATCGCCCCCAAAGCCAGCCTCAGCTTCACGCTGTTTTTCACGCTCCCGTTGCGCCCTTTTCCTTTCAGCAGAAGACTTTGCGCCTCCTTCGTCGTCTCCAGAATCCTCCCGTTTTGGTTGACGCATCTCCCACCCGGTCAATCTCCTTCCGTCCAAAACTCGGCCCTGCATAGCCGCCAAAATGGCTTCAATCTGCTCTTCGTCACAGTCCAAAGCACTCGCCAAATCTTCGGCCGTGACATCAGCGTGACCTCGCGTGACATTCCGTGACGCTGTGACAAGCAGGTGCATGTAGACCGCTTGAACCAAGCTGATGTGCTGCTTGGAGTAACGGGCAATCGTCTTCCACTTGGGGTCTGTCGGCATCTCATGCCAAAGGCGGAGCCACTGATTAGCCATTGGCATCTCCCGCAGCCTCTAGGGCGCGAAGAAGCGCTGAGCAATGTGTATTGATGATCATCACAGCCTGGTCGACTCCTCAGCTTCGCTTTTGGCCGCGATCAGCGCACTGACCAGTGCATCAATGTTCTGAGGCAAAACGACGATCAGATCAGGCTTCGGGCCACCGGAGTTCTGTGCAATGACGATCGCGTCGTTGACGTTCACGTAGACATCAATCTCAACTTGTCCAGACACGGCAACTGTCATACGACCGCCGATTTGAGTTGCGGCTTGACCGCTGGGACTGTCATTGCGTCACCTTGGTCCTGGGGCTCTGTTATGGCCTCTGCAACCTTCTGGTCCTGGATATCAAGCCGGAATGCTTGACCAGGTGCAGACTCAAGGAGCGGCGCTGTCGATTTGCGCAGATAACCGACCACGACCTGCTCACGCAAATCACCGTCGCCGCAAACCTGGCCAAAAGCATCGGCGCGCTGGCCGATAGCACCAGCGGAAGCTCGGTCTACGGCGGCCTGCACACGTGGATGTGCGGCCCCGCCTTCTCCCGTGACGACAAGGCGGTGCAAGTATGAGCGCCGTCCTCGCCAAACCCAAAGCACAGCGCGCTGCAGCTGCAGCGGCACCAGCGACACCGGTGACGACCAGCGGCGAGCGCGAGCGCAACCCTCGCAACCTTCTGGCAGCCTTCGACATCGTTGTGGACTCGCTCGAGGCTGCTTCGGAGACCGACGAGAAACACGACCGTAGCGGTGACTCCGATCGCATTCTGCGTATAGCTGCGAGCGATGCCGACAAACACGGCGCGCAGGCCAATACCGCCGAATCTGCCCGAGAGCTTGCCTTCGATCTCGCCGCACTGATTAAGTCTTCGCGCCGGGTCCCGGGTGACGTGGCTTCGCCAGAGCGTATCCAGCATCTTGTTCGCGCGGTCGCCCAGCTCGCGTGGATGGCAGACATCGATGCGGCAGACCTTGTGCCTACGATCACCCATCACGGCGCTGCCCTTGGCCAGGCGCCCGCGGCACCCGGCACCCTGATGCCGGACGCGCTGCACGACTTCCTCAGCCTACGCTTCAGCAAAGCCTCGGCCATCCTTTGCTATTTGGTGCCGCTGTTCAGTGGCGATGCCAACACCGACAGCCCAGGCCGACAACCTGGGCTTCCCGGCACCTTGCGACACGTCGAGCAGCTGCTGCGCAGCACACATGCCGAGCTGCTCACTCACGCCAACGTGCTGCCCGCCGGCCTGCTGGATGCCGCTGATGAGGCGGACTCACTGATCAAGCTGCTCCACAGCACTGAGCGTTGCCGGGAATACGACTTCAACCTCGGCGATTCGGTGTACTGCAGCTACTTCGACGCCGCATTGGAATGCGTTGATCGCGCGCTCGTACTCATGGATACCGTCCGCACAGGAGTCCACCATGGCTAAGCCCCGTCAATCGACAACCTCGAGCCGCGTCGCCGGCAAAGCGGCCAAGTTCAACCCGTCGACGTGGTATCAGCAGCACGAGGCGCTCACGCTCCACTTGCTGCACATGACCGTCAAGGCCTTGGCCACGCCCGCCGGCGCCGACGACATCAGCAACCACGCCCAAGACGTCGACCACGCCCACAGTGCGCTGCGGCGCCACGCTCAAATCATCGTCGGGCACGCGGTGCCAGTGGTGCTGGCCCGGGATGGCGTGCGCACGATTCCATTCGAGCAACTGGCCGAAGCCAAGGCCAAGGTGGCGGCGCTGGAGTGCGAACTGCACATCCTGCGCGCCACACAGCCAGTCGCTCAAGAGCGGGGCCAGGCGGCAGGCAGTCAGGCGTTCGCCGCAGGCGGCCAAGCCATGCGCGCGGACATCGTGAACATGCTCAGCCGGCGACTTGCCGCCTTCTCTGCCGCATCCCGCCGCTTTCCAGCTATGGCCGTGCGCCTGGGCCAAGCGGCCGGAATGCTCAAGGTGGCAAAGAAGGAAATTGAGGAGATCCGATCATGAGCCACAAACCGCACAAGCCAGTGGATATTGATCGAGCGCTGAAGCATGCGAAATGGGGTATGTACGTCTTCAGTGCCACCCTACTGCTCATAGGCCTCTCCAATTTGCGCGATCTCCAACTCGAGCGGGAGCGAGATGCGGTCACGTGCCCCAAGGACACGCCAGCCACACCATCGTTGATTGACCGCATGCCTCCAGCAACTGATACGACGGCGCGCCCGACCGACAAATCCGCAAACCGTCAACGCGAGGAGATCCGCCCATGAGTAGGAAGCAAGGCAAAACCGTGACGATCTTCGTCACCTCGCGCGCTCTGACCGAAGGCATCGTTACCCGTGAAGCGCGGCCTGTCCCCAGCATGCCGAACTACATGGAAGCGAAGGCCCTGGGCGAATGTGGCGACCGCGGCCGCACCACCTGGTTCAGCCCGGGCGCCTATCGCCTGGACATGGCCACGGCCGTCGTGCGCGCGAAGGAAATGCAGGCCAAGCGCCTCGCGCGCATGGAAAAGCAAATGGCTCAGATCCGATCCCTGACATTCAAGGAGGTCCAGTAAATGGCAGCACGCTTCGTTCGCATCCCCAAGTTTTGCGAGGACACCGGGTATACAAAACGCGCAGTGGAAACCAAGATCCACCGCCATGTCTGGGCCGAGGGCAAAGAGTACCGCCGCGCGCCAGACGGTTGCATTTTCATCGATATGGAAGGGTTTGAAAAATGGGTACAAAGCCAGATGCGGCAGGAATCCGCCCAAACCGCGACCGCATAGAAGTGCGGTTCATGTGGGAGGGGAAGCAGATTGCCCCCTCACTGAACATGAAACCAACGGCGTCCAATTTGAAGCACGCCGCCAGGATCCGCGACAAGGTGCTGCAGGAGATCCAGCGAGGCACCTTCAAGTTCAAGGATTATTTCCCGGACTACCGCAACGCGGACAAGCTCCAACCGCCCGGCGAAGAGGAGCAGCGCACCTTTGCCGGTTGGGCGACCACCTGGGAACTGCTGGCGGCGCGCTCGGTGGAACATTCGACGCTGGCGATCTACAAGCGCCATCTGAAAGCCTACTGGATGCCGGTATTCGCCGCGCTCAGGCCCGAGCAGATCACGCACCGCATGATCTTGGAGCGCCTGGCCACGCTGTCGCAGCCTCGCTTCGATGAGGAGACGGGCAAGGTGCATAAGGCCCTGGGCCGCAAGACCCAGAACAACATCCTGATCCCGCTGCGCGGCGTTTTCGACTTGGTATGCAAGCCCCCCAGCACGCTCACCAATCCCACCGCGGGAATCGACAACCTGAAGACCCAGAAGGCCAAGCCGGACCCGTTCAGCCCCATCGAGGTGGAAGAGATCCTCGCCACCATTCGCCGGCTGTGGGGCGAAGCCTTCCACGACTACTTCGAGTTCAGCATTTTCGCAGGCCTGCGCTCCAGCGAACAAATCGCGCTGCTTTGGGAGGATGTCGAGTTCCGCACAGGCCGAATCATGGTGCGCCGGTCCCGCGTCATGGGCCAGGACAAGGAACGCACCAAGACCCACGTGGAACGCGAGGTGGAGCTCAACGGCCGCGCACTGACCGCGCTCCAACGCCAACGCGCGAGAACGCAGGCGATCGGCAAGCAGGTGTTCTACAACCCGGCCACGGACCGCGCATACATGGACGAGCAAAAGCAGCTGCAGGTCTGGACGCGAAGCCTTCGAACCTGCCAGGTCCGGTACCGGCCGCCAAAGGAATGCCGCGACACCAGTGTGACCATGGCGCTCATGGCCGGCGCCAATCCAGTCTGGGTGGCCAACCAGCACGGGCACAGCGTCCAGGTGATGATGCGCGACTACGCGAAGTGGATTCCGAACGCTGACAAAGGCTCGAACCTAGCCGCGGTGAATTCCGCATTGGGCCTGGCACCAGAGCAGGTCAAGAAAGCAATTTAGGTTCAGGTTAGGTTCAGAGCGCGCACTTCTGACCCGGAAAAGGAAAAAGCCCCAAGCGATTGCTCACTTGGGGCTTTAAGTCCTGGCGGAAACGGAGGGATTCGAACCCTCGATGAGGCTCTACACCCCATACTCCCTTAGCAGGGGAGCACCTTCGGCCACTCGGTCACGTTTCCAATAAAGCTATTCTAACCCGAGTTTTTTACGACTTCGGGGAAAAATGCAAAATTACTCCGATTTGTCCAGACCGAAAGCGGTGTGCAGCGCGCGCACGGCCAGCTCGAGGTACTTCTCGTCAATCACGACCGAAGTCTTGATTTCGGAGGTCGAGATCATCTGGATGTTGATGCCCTCTTCGCTCAGCGTGCGGAACATGGTGCTGGCCACGCCGGCGTGGCTGCGCATGCCGATGCCGACGATGCTGACCTTGCAGATGCTTGGGTCGCCCACGGCTTCCTTGGCGCCCAGCTCGGGCACGACCTTGCTTTGCAGCAGGTCCATGGCACGCTGGTAGTCACCCTGGCTCACGGTGAAGCTGAAGTCGGCCAGGCCGTCCTTACTGATGTTCTGCAGGATCACATCGACTTCGATGTTGGCTTCGGCCACGGGGCCCAGGATGCGGTACGCGATGCCCGGGGTGTCGGGCACGCCGAGCACGGAGATCTTGGCTTCGCCGCGGTTGAAAGCGATGCCGGATACGACAGCCTTTTCCATTTTTTCGTCTTCCTCAAAAGTAATCAGCGTGCCCGATTGGGCTTCTTCGGCGAGATCGATGTCCCAGGGCGTGAAGCTCGACAGCACGCGCATCGGCACCTTGTACTTGCCTGCGAACTCGACCGAACGGATTTGCAGCACCTTGCTGCCCAGGCTGGCCATTTCAAGCATCTCTTCGAAGCTCACGGTGGACAGGCGGCGGGCGGCCGGAACCACGCGCGGGTCGGTGGTGTAGACACCGTCGACATCGGTGTAGATCAGGCATTCGCTGGCCTTGAGGGCAGCGGCCATGGCCACGGCCGAGGTGTCGGAGCCGCCGCGGCCCAGCGTCGTGATGTTGCCGTTGGGGTCGATGCCCTGGAAGCCGGTGACGATCACCACCCGGCCGGCGTCGAGATCGGCGCGCACGCGCTGGTCGTCAATCGACTCGATCCGGGCCTTGGTGAAGCTGCTGTCGGTGCGCACCGGCACCTGCCAGCCTGCATAGCTGACCGAAGGCAGGCCTTCGGCTTGCAGGGCAATTGCCAGCAGCGCCGACGATGCCTGCTCGCCTGTGGCGGCCAGCATGTCGAGCTCACGGTAGTAGGAGTTTTGCGGCTGCGCGGGGGCGAGCTCGCTGGCCAGGCCAAGCAGACGATTGGTTTCGCCACTCATGGCGCTGGGCACCACGACCATCTGGTGGCCGGCCCGGGCCCACTTGGCCACGCGCTTGGCAACATTGCGGATGCGCTCCGGGGAGCCCATCGACGTGCCGCCGTATTTATGAACGATCAGTGCCATTGGATATCAAGGTGACGAAACTTCGGACATGGCGCGAGG